>Ga0209207_1000017_pt1 | contig 215301 bp, 199 predicted proteins | sample SaghotsprinmetaG_FD_184140 | JGI IMG/M metagenome (GOLD analysis project Ga0209207, IMG submission 184140) | Hot spring microbial communities from South Africa to study Microbial Dark Matter (Phase II) - Sagole hot spring metaG (SPAdes) (version 3) | ecosystem: Environmental > Aquatic >... | reverse complement strand
CTTCAACTTCCAGCATCTTGTCGGCCAGCATCTTCTTGAGCCTGTTATTCTCGGTTTCAAGCTCCTTCAGCCGCTTTGCTTCATTTACTTCCAGGCCCGCATACTTGCTGCGCCAGTTGTAGAAGGTTCCGACAGATATGCCCATCTCGCGGCACAGATCTTCAACTTTAGAACCAGCTTCATGCTGCTTGATGGCTTTGATGATTTGTTCTTCGGTGTAGCGTTTTTTCATTTTGAGATCTCCATTGGCTCCAGTTTATTGGAAATCTCATCAATGTCATGGTCTTAAATTTGGGGGAAAGGTCAACACTAAAATTACCTAAAACCGTCATTTAAACTTGATTAAAAGACAAAGCCCACCGGATCGGGTGGGCTTTTCAGAGGTTTGATATTTTATCTTGCGGTAATAAATTACGCTGGATGTCCTGTTAGTTGGTAATAAATTACGCTGGATGTCCTGTTAGTTGCAATTTATCCGAATGCAGCAACTGTAAGGCGACACCAAACTGAAAACCAACAGTAACTAAATTCATAACTTATTGGATAATAAGTTAAATATGCTAACACACATCACACTTACAAGCCCTGAAAACAATCCTAATATTGACATAGTGGTCATTGCTAATAGCAAATCAATAACAGAAGGCAATGCATTTTTAGGTGCACCACAATTTGCCAGTACGATCTCCAAATTTGAGTAGGTAAGCACAAACGAAAGCAAAGTGGTTAGATAAATTATCGCTCGTTTTATTGGTCCCCAATTTTCACGGTATTTCTGACCAACCGTAGCGTGAAACGGGATGTCATCTTTATGAATGTGAATTGACGCTACCCTAGCGAGAAAAAAGAAGAAGCACGGGAACCAAACATAATCAGGTACAACCATTGAGGTTGCAGGAGAATATATGCCAATCCATACTGAGACTAGGAGTAAACCAGACCACAACGCAAACCAAGCAGCCTTATTTATCATTGCTGTAAACATATAGACTGGAATTGATGTAACGAAATCAAACAACCTCCATTTTAATGGCTGTGCTAATTCTCCATCTGACATTACCAGCATTCTTTTGTGATTTATGGTCATTGACCCAAAAAGGCATTTCCCCATTAATGCAATGGCCGTGATGCCTACTGCAGATTCAGGCAATTGAAATTGCGACGAATCGATAACACATTGATCTTTCCCAAATGCGAACAAAGCTGAAAATATCAGCGACCAAAAAGCAGCGCCGACCGAAAAAAAGGAAGCAACTTCATCACTCACAAGGTCTGAATCTGAATTTAAATCATGTGAGCGATAAACTCGCATCACGCGATCTGAATTAAAGGTAAATAGCCAAAACATCGGATACGCAAGAATAAATCCTAGAACAAAACTAGCTGAAGAATTCTCCATCATCCCTATCTAGCCTAATTTAGAAGACCAAAATTCATTCTAAGCTCCATGCTAAACTAATTACTATAAGCCTGATTCCGCCTAACGCCGTGGTAAGGGGCGGCCGGAGTGAACTTGACCACTTTGTTAGCTTTACTCAGACACAGTGACATTTAGTTTGCAGAATTCTGTAATATGTTGTTCAAACTCATCGATGAGATGATCAGGAAATACAGCATCTTCTGCCGTTAGTGAAACTATTGAGCAAATCCCAACCCATATATCTAAGTGCCTAGAGGATATTTTCTCTGCAATGGGTATATGAGACAAAACTATAAGCAGGTTATGCTCACAGGTATTTTTGAAAAACTTTTCACTTAATTTTACCTGCATCTCATTACGCTTCTTTGCTTTGGCATCTTTGAACGCTCTGAAATTAATTTCAAATGAATCTGCATTTTTGATAAGTTTTGTCCAATGAAACACCCCACCCTTAGAGTATGCCTCACAGAGAATAGACAATATTTTAATAAGACTGTCTCGAGCCTGCTTCTTTTCCTGGAGCTTGAGACGTTTACGAAGCTCTTCATCCTCGCTTTTTATATAATTCAGCAGTAGTGCCAATAAGGATGCAAATATTAATCCTTCGTAAGCAACTCCTCTCGCTGTACTTGTGAAATCATCCCAGCTACCCGTATAGATACAGGCGACAACGAGACATATTAAGCCAAAACCTATTAGAACTTTTACTTCAGTATTGTTTTTATTCATGGCTAAGTCTTTAAAAGGCTGACAGTATTTTTTCAAAGGCAAGGAACCCGCAAGACGCAAATTCTATCGCCTTCTTTCACGAATTTTACTCATAAGAAATTAGCCTTTAACCCACTTTAAATCAAACACGTTCCAAACGTATTTACCAAAATAGGTAAGAGCTGGAACGGTTCCGCGCCTGCAAGATGGTGATTAAAAAACTCAAAAGGAATGCTATAAGTTCAGTGATAAGTCCGCTGCAATGAGTGGGGCTTTATGCAATTCATCAAATAGCGCTTTTATGGTTGGCAATCAATAAAACTACTAATAGTCAGCCGCCCCTGCCTAGGATCGGCTGATAGCGGCGAATCCGCCGGAATATGCCCGCTATGCAATAAATTACGCGGATAAATCACCAGCCGGTTAAATACCCCAGCCGGATTGGCGATTTGTTCAAACAAGGGCGTGTCACCGTCAATATAACCAGCATTGGCCTTGGGCAAATTCGGGCCGTCATTTTCACTTTCTAATGAGCGGTAATAATCCTGCATTCGGCTGTGGTCAATGGTTTCAAAGCCGGTTTTACGATGGCGGTAAAAAGCCGTGCCGCCTAAATCTCCTTGAAATAAATAATGCACCGCCGCCAGCGCATGTGGCTCGACAGTATCAAAATGTGGGATGCGTTGCAGCAGTTTGAGCTGGGTTGGCGGGGTGGTGACGATGGAATAATGGCACACCGAAAAACTGAGGGGTCGCTGCGGTAGCGCAAACACTTCCAGCAATGTGGGTTGCAGAGCTTGCAACAGCAACTGCTGGTACTGCAGCGGTGCTGGTGCCCGCACGCCCGGATAATAAGGCGAATTGGCGACAAATGGCTGGCGACAGGCGTGCGCTACCAATAGCTCGGGCTGCGCCAGCAAGTTGTCAATCACCAACAACGGCGATTGTTCATTACCGATATGCAGCAGTTGCATCTGCATCTTCGGATGCGTGGTCAAAATATTGCTGCGGTTCGGCATGGTCTGTGCCGCCAATGACAGATCAGTGATATCAACCATGCCAGCCATCTCGCTGCTCACTGCCATCTTGTCGTTCACGGTCTTCTCTCCGCTCAATGGTCTTGCGCCGGGCAATATTGCCGCAGGAAATCACGATGTGAGGGTAACTTTTCCACCGCCCGGCCAATGGTGTCGCGGATATGTTGCAGATGCTGGCGTAACTCCTGCTCCGGCAAACTCGCCACCAACTGATGATAACTCTTGGGTTGCAGCCGCTGGCCCAACATCACATGCGTCCAGGATTCCAGCCGGAACATTTCTTCGCCGCTTTGGAAAGCGTGTGCGCTTTCGCGGAATAATTCCATCCGCTGCGCCAGCGAATCCGGAATTTGCATGGTGCGGCAGTAGTTCCAGAATGGGCTGTCGGTACGTTCGGTCTGGTGATAATGCAAAATAATAAAATCGCGGATTTTTTCCAGTTCGCTAATCGACTGCCGGTTATATTCATCGGCCAGCGCCTGGCGCACGCCATCAAATGGAAACAGCCGCAATAGCCGCACCACACCATTCATAAACAGATAAATACTGGTAGATTCCAAAGGTTCGATAAAACTACTCGATAGCCCCAGTGCCACACAATTTTTCGACCAGAACTTTTTGCGCCGACCGGTCTGAAAACTTAAAAAACGTGGCTCAAACAACGCGGGGGTTTCCAGCCCATCGAGCAGTCGCTGCCGTGCCTCTTCATCCGACAGATAATCACCGGCATAAACCAAACCATTGCCAACCCGATGCTGCAGCGGAATTTTCCACTGCCAGCCGCTGTCATGGGCGATGGCGCGGGTATAAGGCGGCGTGGTCGTGGCCGATTCCGTCTGCACCACCACCGCTTTATTGCACGGCAACCAGTGATCCCAGGGCTCAAAACCGGTGTGCAAGGTTTGCTCAATCAGTAAGGCGCGAAATCCGGTGCAATCGATAAATAAATCACCGCTGACTTCCTCGCCGGAGGCCAGCAGCAACGACTTAATATCGCCATTTTGATGCTGCGTTACAGTGGCAATTTTGCCTTCGATGCGGCGGCAACCGTGGCTTTCGCTGAAAGTGCGCAAGAACCTGGCATACCGACCGGCATCCAAATGATAGGCATAACTAATTTGCGAATTGGCCGATTTACCGAATTTGTGCGCCTTGGCAGCCTGCAGTTCATAACAATAATCACCAAAAGAAGCTTCAACCCCCAGCTTTTGGCCATGCAGGAAATAATGCTGAAAATCGGTCAGAAAACTGCCTTTGCCGGTGGTGCCAAAAGGGTGAATATAGCGATCGCCAATTTGCCCCCAGTTTTCAAATGAAATACCCAGCTTAAAAGTGGCATCGGTGGCGCGCATAAATTCCTGCTCGTCGATGCCTAAAATATTATGAAATAGCTGCACCGGCGGAATGGTCGATTCACCGACGCCAATGGTGCCAATGTCTTCCGACTCGACCAGCACCACCTCAACCTGGCCTTTTAGTCGTTTGGATAAAGCTGCTGCAGCGACCCAACCCGAGGTACCGCCACCGGCAATCACAACTTTTTTCACGGCTTGGTTGGTTGAGTGTTGCATGGTCTGCTCCCTGTATTTGCTATTGATTTTATTGTTGTTTTTATTGTTGTTTTTTAGCTGTAATTGCTTCAGCGATTTAACCGGTTGAGTAACATCGCCCGCAGCTGTCGCGCCTGCATCTCGTCAAGCTCACCCAGCACCCCGCGCGCTGCTTCCGGCAAGTGCTGGCCTGCTTTGGCCGGGTCATCGAAGATGTAATAATCCAGCAGCGCCCGCCAGGCCAGCCGTTCATGTTCTGGCTTGTCGCGCAGGCATAACAAGGCGTGATAGAGCAGATTCATGCCCGAGCCGGTGTAGCGCGGCGCGCGGCTCCACCAGTAATTAATCAGAATATTAAAAGAACCCAGCGCCTCGACCTGATGCCACCACATGCTGGGTAAATACAGCGCATCACCGGGCTCGAGTTCTGCCACTTGTCCGGCGGCAACGGCTTTGGGGAAATCCGGAAAACGCGCCAAGTCCGGCGCCGCAAAATCGACCATGCTGATCACCTGGCCGCCCGGGGTTGGTTCAAAGGGGCCGGGGTATAAATGCGCCACTTGCGCTGGCGGAAACAAACTAAAACGGCGGTTGCCACGCACACAACAGGCCAGATTATCCGAAGCGTCATAATGCGCGGCCGCTTGCGAGCGATTGCCGAGCCAAATGCTGATGCGCTCAGGTTCAGTCGCGTAATCAAGCTGTGGCGTTGGGCGCTGTAGCATTTGATGATCGGGCAAAGTCGGAAAATGACTTTGGATTAAATTCGAAGCGATATAAACCGAAGGGGGTTGCTCGAGGGCTTGCCATGCCAGGATTTGCGTTAGCACTGCATCCACCTGGCCCATGCTGATCTCAAAATTAAGCTTGGTGGCAGTTTCGTCATAAAAATAACGACCATTTAGCCCTGGCTCCCCGCGATAAACCTGGGTTGGCTTGCCGTTGTAGTGCTGGCGCAGATAGTCGGCGGCAGCTTCGGCTGATTGTTCACCGGCCTGCAGCAACGGCCAGTGGCGGATCAGACCTTTGAGGATCAGCGGTTCGTCGCCCGCAAGCGCTCCGTCCGGCACGATGCCGGGTTGGTCGATGATGATTTCGCGGGTACGGCGTGGCAACTGCAACATCTGGCTGTCCTTCATTGCGCTCTTTATTGCACTCTTTATTGCACTTTCTTGCGCCTGTTGATTGTTGTTGATGGCTGCTAACCGGCACTTGGCGCCAGCAGCCGGTTTTTGCGCTCGATTAAATCACGGATATTGCTCATTGAACTGACCATCGCATGCGCCAGCTGTAAAAAGCCGGATTGATGCAGCTTCTCCAAATCAGCGCCCCGTAACGCGGCAAGCCGACTTTGGTTAATGCAATAATTACCAATCAAACGGCGTTTGTCACCATTTCGAAGACTAAATTCAATGCTGACCGGTTCCAGCAATTCAAGTTGCTCAAAGGCGCTAAACATCACAGACGACAGGGCTAAACCTTGATGGATGGCCTGCAATTTTGCCGAAATATGCAACAGGTAGGGGCTATTGCCGCCTTCGGGTAAAAATAGTGGCTGTCCTTGATTGGCCTTTTGATTGGCCTGGTGATCGTGAATCACTTTCGGATGGTCCATATCGATATGCACCACCGGATCTGCTGGTTCATCGCTTTGCGCTGAAGACCGTGAAAAACCAATTAAAAACGGCCCTTTTTCAATGGTCGCCGGAATAGTGCGGGCATCCCAGCCGGATGGATGTTCGGCAGCTAAAAACAGGTTTTCATCCGCCGCAAACCCCATCAGCACTATGGCTTGAAACTGCCCTGAGGCTTCATCTCGCCGGGCCAGGATCGGATATTCTTTTTGCAGTTCATGAAATTCGGTTGGAAACACCAGCGTGCTGGCGAGATTGTCGCCGTATTGGGCGCCAAACTGATGAATGACTTTGGTGTGTTGGTGGTCGATATTATTCAGTAAGACATGTTTGGTCATGGTAATCCTTTAAAAAAGCCGCCGGTATCACCGGCGGCTACCACCCTTAAAAGTCGTAACGCACACCAATCTGATACCGGGCACTTAAGTCGGTCAGATACCACATCATGGCTTCGTTGCGGGCATGACTGCGGGCATCTTCACCGGTCAGGTTCAGGCCTTCAAAGAACACCGTCAACTGCGGGTTGACGGCATAACTGACGTTCATATCCAGCTGCCAGTATGCTTCATCGAACCTTGGATTGTTGGAGCCGCCTTTGTTGACTTCGGCCAGGAATTTATCCCGCCAGTTCCAGGCCACCCGGGCGGTCCAGCCATCTTTTTCGTAGATCCCGATCAGGTTCGCGGTATCGCTCAGACCAATCAATGCAAACTGCGATTCAGCAGGATTGGCCAGGACATCAAAACCGACGTCGCCTCGGACTATGGTGTAGTTGGCCTGGATCCCAAAACCGGTTTCACCGAAGAAATGCTGGATGGCCATCTCGGCACCGTAAATCTTCGCCGATCTGTTGTTGTCCGGCGTATTGGTGCGGAACACCATTTCCGGATCATCGTCGTTGGCGACTAAATCAAAGCCCGGGTTGTTCGCCAGGAAGTTAATTTGATCCGTGGTGCCGGTAAATTGTGGATTGGCACCATATTTCGCCAGCATATCCGGATGGTTCTTAAATTGGGTGAACACCATCATTGCATACAGATAAGTATCATCCAGCGGCAGACCGGCATTACGAATGGCCTGCGCCGCAGCCAATGCCCGTGGGCCGGCCGTGACATCACGAATGCCCAGTAACGGCTGATCCACCTGGCGGCTACCGATAAAATTCACCACGTCTTTCTGGAATAAACCACCGGATACATAGCTGGCTGGATCGTAATACCATTCCAGCGATAAGTCATAGTTCGACGATTCCAGCGGCAATAAGCCAGGATTTGAAGCGTTGGCCGTCGGCTGGGCACCGAGCAGCGTCGAGCCACCGCCACCGCCGAAGTTAGACGCCGAAACCCCTAAACTACCAAGGCCAGCGCGGGCGATGGTTTTACTGAACGAGAAGCGGGAGATCAGTTCGTCTGTGATATGCAAGGTCACATCTAAACTTGGCAGCAGATAGTCGTAGTCGTTTTTCGCCGAAAATGGCTGGGCTGGCACCGAGGAATCAACATAAGCCACGATGTCGTTGTTATCTTCCCAGCGGAAATAATTCCGGCTGACCAAAGAACTGGATTCAGACTCGGTTTCTTCGTAGCGCAGGCCGGTCAGGATATCAAACGGCATTTTGCCAACTTCACCGCTGAGTGACACCTGGAAGTAGGCGGCCATGGTGTCTTCTTTGACGATATTGTCAAAAGACAACGACTTTTCAGATTCGGTTGGAATGTTTGGATATAAACCCAAGGCTGCAGTGTACAAAGCCCTTGGATCGGCAATAAAACCATAACCACCGGCACGTGGTGAATAGTCTTTAAATTCACCATGTAAATCAAACGGCTGAATTAAGTCACCAAATTCGCCTGGGTTCCCAACGTTCCAGTTGCCCAGTGCAATGTTGTTACCGGCCGTCTGCATCGAACGGGATTCCATGCTGCGGGTTTCTACCCCAAAATCAAACCGGCCGTCTTCTAACGCGTAACTGGCGTCAAATTTAACTTGCTGAATATCACTTTCCTGACTGGCGTTACGAATACGCGCAATCGAAGAACCCACATCACCGGCATCGACTCTGCCGTTGCCGTTGGCACCTTTGCCTGGCACTGCGTCGTTATAGACGTTCAGATAAGTAGGTAAAGCAGCGCCCCAGAACCACTCCCGCGACGTCACGATAGGCGCACCTAAACCGACCGCCAGTTCGCCGGAATTGCGTGGACCCGTGCCGCGGCTGTACATGTTGGAATCGTGCGCATCCAGTGCCAGCGTCCAGTCATCATTGAGTTTGTATTCGAAGTTTACACCCACAGATTTTAAGGTGTTGGTTTGCTCCCGCCACTGTTGCTCGTAACCTTCATCAACCGCACCGTCATACACTTCTTTGATGTAAGACGGCGTTTTTACTGCATTATTGTCAAACTCAACGATTTTGGTATTGCTACCGGTTTGTACCCAGTTGGTGATTTCGCCCCGGTGTTCAACCAGGTTGTTTTCAGCAAAGGTGTAGTCGGCGGTGGCGGTGAAATTGTCTTGTGGTTTGAACTGCAAGGTCAGCTGTGCGTTGTCGCGTTTACGCTCTGAATCAGAAAACGCATAACGGATATCGTTTGGACGCGTGTAGAGCTGGCCTTGCGAAGGTGCGTTGTTGACCACAGTTGCGGTGTTGTTCCACAACCGGTTGGCATCGGCGATATCGTCCCAGTAATCCACTTGCCAGTCGTTGACGGTGGCACCGGTATAACCTGAATCGCGTTGTTGATGGCTGGCGGATACGCTAACGCCAAATTTACCATCGTCGTTGGCATGGCTGAAAATACCTGACACTTCAGGCGTGACGCTGGAACCGGCCCGATTCGAGGTGTCGTGCGCCGCTTTGACACCAACACTGGCGACATTTTCTGAACTATCCAGTGGCCGGGCGGTTTTGACGTTCAGCGTAGCGCCGATACCACCGGTAGCAATATTGGCCTTACCTGTTTTATAAACTTCAACGGCACGAATACTTTCTGAAGCTAAATTCGAAAAATCAAAAGCACGGGCGCTACCGCCACGAGTCGTGCCATCGGCACCTGAGCCTGCACCATAAGTGGTGGCAGAAGGCATGGTCCGGCCGTTTAAGGTAACCATATTGTTGTCACCGCCAAAACCACGCACTGTAACTTCAGAGCCTTCGCCGTTGGTGCGGCTGATGGAGACGCCGGAAATCCGTTGCAGCGATTCGGCGAGGTTAGTATCCGGGAATTTACCGATATCTTCGGCGGAAATGGCATCGACGACGCCCATCGAATTACGTTTGATGTCCGCAGCTTCTTGCATACTGCCGCGAACGCCACGCACCTGAATCACTTCGATGTCTGCTGGCTCAGCGGCCGGTGCCTGCTGTTCCTGCGCATATAATGGTGCAACCACAGAACTACCAAGCAACAAGGAAATCGCCCTTGCCACTGCAGTTCTGGTAAATGTTTTCTTATTGTTCATCTATCCAATCCCTCTCGACTTGTTGTGTGTCACCAAATCAAGGTGCAGGCTGGTGCTGTTGGTAATCGCACTTCTTATGTATACCCGTCATCCTTGAAGATGCGGGGTTGTTGGCCGCCTTCACTCACCCCAGTCACTTAGAACTGCTAAGCTTCTGGGGATTCGTTCAGTTGCCGCCTACCCGAATCTCCAATGATTTTGGGTATATACCCAAACCTTAACTGTTATGGTGCTGATCTGTCCGGCGTACTACAGGTCCAGGCCGGGCTGCCAACTCCCCGAAAATCATTGTAGTGATCCAAGTCCAAGGTTTAAGTTGCCAAAATGCGTTACCTTCTTGCTTTTTTTTACATTCGAATCTGCTTAAAAAACGAACAGCCATTCACTGCGGGTTGGTCTGGGGGAAGTTACAAAGATTGGAAATTAAGCGCAGCGCCAGCGATAAAGCGTCGAAATATCGCGATCAATGCACTGCAATCAGCCTTACAGCCCGGGTTCTACCGCCTGTAATTCGCTGCTAAGCCACCAGGCAAATTCGCGCATGGCCGGGCTTTCTTCACGAGACTGCAAATGGGTCAGCCAGTAACGACCAAAGCTGATTTCCGCTGCAAAGGGCTGGACGATGTGGCCGGATGCCAGCAGATGGCTGAACATCCGCACCGGCGCCAATGCAATCCCCACGCCTGCTCGTGCCGCTTCGAGCATCGTGACACTGGAATCAAACACCATCACCGGATGGGTCGGCGGTAAGTGCGGGCCATGGGCGTGATTGAACTAGGCGCTCCATTCATCCCGGCGGTAAGATCGTAGGAGCGTAAAATTCAGTAAATCTGCCAGCTGATGGAGTTGACCTGCGATCTGCGGCGTACACAATGGCGATAACGGACTATCGCACAGATATTGCGCTGCCGTGCCATGCCAGGCGCCGCTGCCGAAACGGATGGCGTAGTCCAGCCCTTCTGCAGCCACATCAACCCGATTGTTGTTGGTCGAAATTTGCAGTTCGATATGCGGATATTTCTGATAAAAGCCAGCCAGGCGCGGTAGCAAAAAACCGATGGCGAAGGTGCCGACCACGCCGATTTTTATTTTTTCCCGAACTTTACGATCTGCAAAATAATCTAACAGCTGGGCAATGCGATCAAAGGAATCATTGAGTACCGGCAGTAAATGCTCGCCTTCCGGCGTCAGCATCAACCCTCTTGGCACCCGCAGAAACAGCGGACTATTTAACTGCTCCTCCAGCAATTTTACCTGTTGGCTGACCGCCGAGTGCGTCACATTCAACTCAATGGCGGCCTGGGTAAAACTCAAATGACGTGCCGCAGCTTCAAAAGCGCGCAACGATTTCAGTGGGATATAACGGCGGGTCATGTTTTACCTGTAAGTTTTTCTAACGTTAGGTATCTAAATTAACCGTTTGTCGTTCGCTGTCAATCAGCGCACCATGCAGAAAGTCCAGGCCCGGCGACGCAACACCCAACTAATTTCAGCAAAGGAACTTTTATGCAGACGAATAACAGAAACCAACCCACTTGCACCGTCGCCATCATCGCAGTGACGCTCAGCTGGCTGAGCAGCGGCGCTGCCATGGCACAGACCCACGCTCCGATCCAAACTGAAGCCGCGTTAAAAAAGGTAGTCAGTCAGCAAGTCGACACCCTGATGTCGGCGCAACAAATCCCCGGGATGGCAATCGCAGTGTTATGGCAGGGGAAAACTTTTTATTACAGCTTTGGCAAGGCCGATATCGCGGCAAATCGTGCCGTGACGCCTGAAACCATTTTTGAACTGGGCTCGATCAGTAAAACTTTTGCCGGTGTCATTGGCGCCATGGCTTTAGAACGCGGTGACATCAAGCTCACGGATCCAGTCTCCAGGCACTGGCCGCAACTGCCGGCGACACCCTGGCAGCAGGTCAATATGCAGCACCTCGCCTCTTATACCGCAGGCGGACTGCCGCTTTTTATGCCGGACAGCGTCACCGATAAGCCCAGTTTGCTAGCCTATCTGCAACAATGGCAACCCCAGTTCCCGCCTGGAACACAACGGGTTTATGCCAATAGTAGTATTGGCTTGTTTGCGCATCTGGCGGCGGCTGCGGGGGGGAAATCTTATCAGGAGCTGTTCTCGCAGCAATTCACCGCCCCACTCAAACTGCAGCAGACCTTTTTGCAAGTGCCGAAAAGCGCTGAAGCCCAATACGCCTGGGGCTATAACGAAGGCAAAGCGGTTAGAATTGGCACAGGCATGTTGCTCGATGAGGCCGGCGCTGCCAAAGCCAGCCTGCGGGATGTAGCCCGCTGGGTCCAGGTCAATATGCAGCCTGCGCAGGTTACCGATCCGATATTGCAGGCGGGGATATTACGGGCCCAGCAGCGTTATGCAACATCAGGTCAGATGTATCAGGGTCTTGGCTGGGAGATGCTGGATTACCCAACCTCATTGTCGGCACTGACCGCGATGACCGATCCGGAGTTTGTCCGGGGCAGTGCCGCAACCTTTCATGTCACGCCTGCGGCAATGCAGCAAAATAGCTGGGTGCATAAAACCGGCGCTACCGGTGGTTTTGGTGCTTACGCGGCATTTATTCCGTCGCGGCAGGTGGGCATCGTCCTGCTCGCCAACAAACGGTATCCGAATCATTTGCGGGTGCAATTCGCCTACCAGGTACTGGAGAATCTGCAGTAACGGTCAGCCTGGCCGTTGCCACTTCAGCGCACAGGCGTTTATGCGATAGCCAACTCAACTGAGGAAACATCAGGTCGCGCCGGGAATTACCCCGGTCGGTAGGCAGATAGCTCGGAACTCCCGGCATGCTGTGATAGCATGCCGTTTATCTTTTTGGGACTTTGTTCAGCGGCAAAGTGTAAGGGCTTGAGTGATGCAGCACAGCAATGACAAACCACTGTATGGCATTCTGGCCATGCTGCTGGCGGTATTTATGTTTTCCGGAATGGACGCCAGCATGAAAGCGCTGACGGCACATTATAGTCCGCTACAAATTACCTGCTTACGCGCGGCCTGCGCCTGGCCTTTAGTGGTTGTTTGGTTATGGCATGGCAACCGTCTGCAACATCTGCTGCAAGCGCGTTGGTCGTTGCATTTCTTTCGCGCCACACTCGGCATCGTGATGTTGTCTGCTTTTATCTTTGCCCTGAAAACCTTGTCACTGGCCGATGCCTACGCCATTTTCTTCGCCGCGCCATTGCTCATCACCATGCTGTCGGTCTGGTGGCTGAAAGATTATGTTGCCCCCAGGCAGTGGGTCGCTATTTTGATCGGCATGGCGGCGGTGCTCTATATGCTCAAGCCAGAGGGCGATCAACTACTTAGCCTGGGCGCGCTGGCGGCTTTATTGTCGGCCTTTTGTTATGCCGTGTCCGGCATTACCGTGCGGATCCTGGCGAAAACTGAGCCCAGCGGTAATATGGTGTTCTGGTTAATGACGATGATTGGCATCGGCGCTGGATTATTGGCACTGCCTGATTGGCAACCGCTGCAACTTGCGCACTGGCCCTACTTTTTAGCTATCGGCATTACCGGCGCTATCGGCCAGGTGTTTATTACCGAAGCCTTCCGGCTGGCCCCACCTTCCGTTATTGCACCTTTTGAGTACTCCGCGCTGGTCTGGGGATTAGGTTTTGACATTGTGTTGTGGCAAGTCTGGCCTGACAGCAGCATGCTGCTGGGCGCCGCAGTGATTATGGCCAGCGGCTTGTATCTGATCTGGCAGGAAAGACGGTAAGAAAAAGGGGTCGGTGAGAAAAAGGGGGCAGAGCGAATTTCCCTCGTGAAATTCGCTCTGCCCCCTTTTTCTCTTTTTTTTTGGCACCAATAGCCCAAAAGTCACTTTTTTAAGTCTGAAAAATCGTGACTTTCAGCAGTTATGTGATGTGCCGGTAAACCTTAAAGTGGTGTCATCAGTCAGCGGGACTGACTTCACTCAAAGGAATCCGACCATGAAAAAATTAACTGTCGCAACCACATTACTGGCCGCCATCTTCACTGCAACCTTTACGGTGCAAGCTCATACACTGACCGTCCATATTGACCAAATCAAAGAACAGTCCGGCAAATTGCATGTTGCGCTCTACGGCAGCGAACAATCCTATCAGCAGGGCAAAGGGGCGGTGGCCGCTCGCACTCAAGAAGTCAGCGGCGATACTCAGCAACTGGTCTTCACCGATTTAGCGGATGGCCAGTACGCTATCAAAATCATGCATGACGCCAATAACAACGGTCAGTTAGATCGCAACCTGTTGGGTATTCCGAGCGAAGGTTATGGTTTTAGCAACAATGCCGGTCAATTCGGTCCGGCCAGTTTTAAAGAAGCAGCGTTTTCAGTCGCCGCTGATACCGAACTGACCATTCATATCCGCTAAGCACCCTGAGGTGAACACGCATCGGTTTGATGTTCGCATCGACGCCAAGGCCGCCAACAGCAGTATCAATGGATACCCGGCGAGGTGGCAGAAGACCCTTTGCTGGTCAGGGATGGCCAGCAAATGTTGCTCAGCTGGCTGAATTATCGCAAGAAACGCCCTGGGCTCAACTTATTTCACAGTCACGATATCGCAGCTGCGCCCTTCGCACGGGCCAGAGTGGACAGAAGGCTGCCACTTGGATTTCATCGCGGCTTTATTGCTGGTTGAGCGCCATTCAGACCTGGTTTTTGTCATTCTTGACCATGTACCTAAATTTGCAAATGTATTTTTTGCGAAATGTCAACTTAATTTACAATTTCACCTGTTTATTTTTTAGCGTTTTTTAATATTAACGTAACCAATTGTAATTATTAGTTAATTTTAAAATGAAAGCTGTGGCCTGAATTTTGCTGTCCCTCGCCGGGCAGACGTTTTGAAGTGACTGCACAAAATATGGATATGATCAGGATGGCAAGTCGATCATTCTTAAAATAATCGAAGTAAATGAGGAACATTTATGAAATTCTGGAAAGGTATTATTGCGGCGATTGCGCTTTTGAGCACATCGCTGCTGTCTACAGTGGCGCTCGCCGCTCCATCGACGCAGTTGGGTTTTATCCTGGACGGTTCAGGCAGCGTCAGTACAAGCAACTATAATTTATTACGCACAGGTTTAAGTGACGCTATCGCCGCGCTGACCGCGGATGGCAGTATCGAAATCACCATTACCGCTTATGGTTCAGGCACATCCACTGTTGTTGCACCTACTTTATTAACTGCAGCAACTTTGCCAGTGATCCAGTCGGCAATTTTAAATCACGCTAAATACGGTGGCGGGACTGACACGGGCGGTGCACTGCGTTACACCACCAACTTAATGACCGGTTCAACGTATTTTGCCAATAGCGCGCTGAAAGCGTCGATCATTAACCTGGCAACTGATGGGGTACCTAATAGCCAGGCCGCAGCAATCGCCGGTGCGACTTATGCTTTTGAACAAGGTATCGACGCCTTGTCCATTGAAGCAATTGGTTCTGGCGTTAACAGTGGTTCAGCCCTGAATTCAATGTTAGCCATCGCGTTCCCGGGACCAGCGACCCTGCTGGGCCTGAATGCAACAGACATCCCTAATCCAATTGGCGGTAGCTGGGTTGTCCCGGTCAGTGATTTCGACGCACTGGCGCCTGTGTTAAAAGCCAAAGTCCTTGCATCAGTCACTCCAACACCATCAGTGCCGGTTTCAAGCCCACTGGCGTTGTTGTTGATTGGCCTGGGTTGTTTTGCATTCGTACGCCGTTCTGTTTAATACTCTATAGCCTGAGTCCATGAAGAGTCAGCCGTGGTGGCAACCTGTATTCACCGGGACACCCGTCACTGGCTCTTTGTGGAACTAGATACTCAACCCCGCATTGCGGGGTTTTTCTCTCGTGATTACCGTGGCAGAGTTGTCGCAAAAGGAATGCCAAAATGAATGTACAAAAATGCTTGGTTGCTATCGTCATCTGTGGCTTTAGCGTTGCGGTTCATGCCAATGAGTGCAAACTGGTCAGTCGTTCAAAGGATGTCGCACTTATGCAATGTAGCAAAGACGCTCACCAGGATACCTGGGTCGCATCGGCAAAGGCTATTTGCCTTGACGACTCGCGTTGTAATGTCTGGATCTGGCCTACCGAGGTGCAACTGCCGGAACAAGCGCCCGACACGGACATGGAATTACCCAAAAGTTTAACCTCACAAGCGCTTGCCGTGTGGGCGAATGACACTGCAACACTATTGCAGTTAAAGAAAAAATCTCAGTAGTGAAACTGCTGCTGATGCAGTCAGGCTGCCACTTTGGGAGCCTTTTTGGTTTGTGATCACTGGTCCAGCATTTGCCATTGCACCCGATCGAGCTGCGGTAACATCGTCGCCGTGACGCAGGTCAATTCAACCCGATGACCGTTCGGGTTAAAAAAGTACCCCGATGGCATAATCTCATGGTTGGTCGGGCCAACCACCTTGAAAGCAAAGGCTTCCAGTCGCTGCTTAGCGTTGGGCAAAGCTGGGGGACTCGCACCTGTATCGCGATATGTTGCACCCGATCTTCGGCCAAAGAACTGTCAAGAAAAACAGATTAAGTCATTTTATTTCAAAAGCTTAACTTGCATCGCAGCGACCCGTCTTACCTCACGCCCGGCGGTAATCCACCAGCACCCGGCCATACAATCCTATTTCGGCTTCATGGCTGACTTCGCGCCAGCTTTCATCCAGTGCGGCCTCATACCATTGTTGCATCGCCGGTAAATTGAGCAGGCGCTGGGCATATGCCATTGATTTTTCACTGAGTTGCAAGCCATAACTCTGGATGCGGTAGGCCACCGGCGCAAAAAATGCGTCGACCGCCGTAAAGTCCGCTCCAGCCAAAAAAGGGCCGCCAAATTGCTGTAACCCCTGCTGCCATAATTCATCCAGCCGTTGTAAATCTTTGGCCAACGCCGCAGGCGGATCTTGTAATTGCACGCGGACACCGCAATTCATGGTACAGACATTACGCAAGGTACTAAAACCGGCATGCATTTCACTGCAGGCACTGCGGGCAAAATTGCGCGCCACGGCATCTTGTGGCCAAACACCCGGATGACGCTCAGCTAAATATTCCACGATCGCCAGCGACTCCCACACCACGACTTCCTCATCATGTAAACAAGGCACTTTGGCGGTCGGCGAAAAGCTGCGGAAACTGTGGTAGTTATCGGCAGCAAACTGCTGCAATTGCTCGGTAAACGGAATATTCAGCTGGGTCATCAACAGCCAGGGGCGCAAAGACCAGGACGAGTAATTTTTATTGGCGATATAAAGTTGATACATACCAATTCTCCAAGAAGGTGAAAATCCAAAGTAACCAAAGTCAGCACATTTTTCCAAAAACTGAAAACAAATGACATCAGTAGTATCCGGGAAATTTGGGTATTACCGCGATACAACACAGCAGAAAAACCTGAAAAAGTTGTTAGGTCAGCAAAAAAAGTTGTTAGGCGATAAATTATGTCATTGTTTTAAATATAAAAATTAACTCCAACAGCAATCTCATCAAAGCCTCGTTTTTTTCTCATTTACCTAAGGTCATTCCTGACGAATTCTTAACTCAGCCAGCCGCTGCGGTGGATGGACAAACTAAAGATTCAACATACTTAAACTGACGAGGGAATCTCCATGAACACATCATTAAATGTCACACTCAAAGCAACTTTATCACTGGCGTTAATGACGCTGTTGTTAACTACAACAGCACCAGCGACTGCCGCTATCGCACCACAAACTGTCACATTGCAGGAACCAGCACCGACTGCAGATGAAGATGGCAAAGATGATGGCGGTGCAACTATCGATACCGTGATCTGCCGTTTGATGGGCAGCTGCGTTGACGGCTAATGCCAGAACGTTTTTGAAGTTAACCGGTAAATGTCTGTTTCCGGTTCGGTAAAGTAGGTCAATAAAATACGTTGTTGATCCGGCGCAACCGAGAAGTGGCTTCTGTAGGGCCCCAGAGCATACTTTTCAGAGATCAGTGTCTGACCTGACAATAAATCCGTACGATAGAGCTGATAGGAAACACCACTTTCGATTGTTTGATAGAGATACTGTCCAACAATCTGCCAATGACTGTTTACATTTAATGGCTGCAACTGGATTGCTGAGCGTTGCACTGGCTGACCGGCTTGGTCCAGCCACTGAAACTCCTTACCTGTCCACACCAGCAATTGATCCATAAAATTTTGTGCCGATTCAACCTGCCGGCGGATTAACCTGGACTGCTGGGTGGTCAAATCATACAACCACAAATTCTTTTCTGTTGCTGTTTGCAGCACATAATACAAGCCTGAATCGTTGTTGTGCCAGAACACCTGCACCAGTACGCCATTTTCCGTCGGAATAAAGCGGGTTTCGCCCGACTTTGTATCCATCACAAAAGCTTTTTGATCGGAAATTCCCGCCAGCAAGTCTTGTTGATGGGCGGCATTTATCGCAGACAGCTGGAAATTTTCCTTAAACTGACTGAGCTGGCGATAGCCTTTTTTCGGTTCCCACATCCAAACTTGCCGCGAGCCAGATCGGGTCGATAGAAAATATACTTTACCTTCATTACGACCATACTCAGCAAAATAGTCGCTGGTTTGCGAACTGATCACCATGCCGGCCGTGGTTGTAGTGTTTTCTTCAAATGGATTCGGCAATTCGCGGATTTCCGCGTTGTACAGGTCGCCATAACTCAGCAATAACTGTTGATCCGACACTGTCATCTGACTGATGGGATGTTGGTGTTCCAACAATACTTTACTGATCTGTGGTTGCGCAGGATCCAGCTGATAAATGGTATTGTCGATCAGATACACCAGTTTTTTGTCCACAAAACCAACTGATTGGGCCCTACCTGGCAATTGTTTGGTGAGTATTGGCACCATGCCATCCAATTTGTACATCTGCAAAGTGGAAGTACTATTACTGAGCACTGATGCTTTACCGTTCACTCTGATCAATGCCAAATGTTGATCATCAGCACTCAACGCCAACTGCAAATCACCGATAGTACTTTCCGGTGGCAACGTAATACGTTTAGGCTCCAACGTATCAAGTGGCAAAAACCACACCGAAAACACCCCTCTTTCATCCGCTGCGGATAAATAAAGACCACTGCCGCTGCCGTTCCACAACAGGTCAGAAATGCCAAAAGTACTTTCAAACAATACCCGGCTCTGGCCTAGCAGCCCATCCTGGCGTAAATCTGCCAACATAATCCGGATGCTTTGTTGTTCAATTTGCAAATAGGCTAACTTGTCCCGATTTGGCGCAATTTGCGGCATAAACTCATTCAGTTCGCCGTAGGTTAACTGTTGGGTATGTTGGTTTTTTAAATCTTGCCGGTACAAATGCCAATTATCATTCTGTTGATTTTTATGAGAAAAAACTAAAGCTTGCCCCTGGGAATCTAAAAACGGATCCCGATCTGGCCCTTTGAGTACCAGCATAGGTTCAAACTGCAAACTTGGTTGCGGCCACCACAACAGCAGCACTGCGGCGAGTAATCCTGCCAATACACCAGAGCCAATCAATATGGACCGACCGGAAAAACGTTTTGCTGACGTTTGGGATTGCGGTTGGGACTGACTTGCTGCAGAAGCCAACGGTGCCAACGAGCGCGGTTCCTGAGCGGGTATTTTACCGACCATCGTTGATTGGGGTGCTGGCGCTGTATTCACGGCCAGAATTGACACCGTCGCAATCAACACATAACCACGTTTGGGGATACTTTGGATATAAGCCGGCGCTTTGGCATCGTCGCCAAATGCTTTGCGCAAAAGACTGATGATCCGGCGGACTGTGCCTTCGGTGACAATTTTGCCGGTCCAGACCCCCTCCATTAACTCATCAACCGACACCAGCTGTCCCTGACGGCTCGCCAGAAAACGTAACACTTCAATCGCCATCCATTCTAATTCTTCGCGGCGGCCACTACTGTGCTCAATATAGGAAAAATCAGAAAAAACCGACCACTCTCCGACCAGAAAACTGACAGGGAAATTGGCTTGCATCGGCACAGCTGATTGAGCATTTATTGGCATCTTTTTCACTTAAGTCATTGAAATGATAGTGATTAGGGATTTGTTAGGTGCTGCTTTTCTGACCTAACAATAATCTTACACCTCTTTCTAACATACCTAAAGCCATAAATAACAAAAGCCCATCTTCGTTCTCACACTTTTTTTACTGAACCAGCGTTTACTGACCTCGTGGTTAATTTCAATCACAACAAAAATCCAAGCAACACAACATGAAAGGACATTAAAGATGCAACAAAACATCAATGACACCGCGATCGAACTGACAGTCGAAGAACTGCCAGAGCAAACCCAGAACGCCAGTGACTGTATGTCGAGCACCAGCTCATTTGGAACTGCCGGCACTTGTGTCGCCAGCATCTTCTGCGCTGGCAGCATTATCAGCTGCGGCAGCAACGAAGTGCAGAAATAAGGAGCACAACCATGACTATTGAACAACTGAAAGCAGAAGCTTTGGACATCGTGGTAGAAGAAATGCCGGAAGAGCAGCTGTATGCCAATGCCGGCATCAATTCTTGCGCTTCAAGCGTTAGTTCTGTTGGTAGCTGCGTCGCGACTATCGGAACCGTGATCAGCTGTGCTGACCAAGAAATCATCTAACAGGAGAAACTGCTTATGACTACTCAACAATTTAAACCAGAAACCCTGGACATCGTCGTCGAAGAATTGGCCGAAGAGCAACTGAACGTTTCTGACTGTGCCTCTACCGTGTCAACCGCCAGTACTGCCGGTTCTTGCTGGGGCAGCATCTCCAGTATGTCCAGCGTGATCAGCTGTGGTTCAAACGAGGTTCAGAAGTGAACAGAGTTTGAACTGTGAGCACGGAGTCGGGAATGGCGGACATCAGCTCGCCAGCACCCGGGGCAGGCGTCTGAGGTTACCTCAGACCGCCCTGTCGCCGACCGCTGTCAGTCCAGACTAAGTCTGTTAAGGAAACAAAGATGCACAACCTTATTGAAACTGAAGACCCGCTGGAAATCGTGGTGGAAGAGCTGGATGAATTATTGGTGTACAGCGCTGGCTGTGCGTCGAGTTGGTCCAGTGTTGGCAGTCGTTTGCTGGCCTTCGGTCATCCGATCCGCCAGCAGGACGGTGACACCGTCGAAGACGCAACTGGCAGGCCCCTGAACTCAAGGAATTCGTTATGAACTTAGCCGAACAAGTGATGTATCAGCAGCGGCCTGAATCAAATAAAGCCCGCAGTGTGGTAGAGGTGACCAACCTCAGTAAACATTATGGCGACTTTGTCGCGCTCAAACAGATCAACTTAAGTGTGATCGCTGGTGAAGTACTGGGGATCCTCGGCCCGAACGGGGCCGGTAAAACCACTTTACTGGAAATTCTGGAAGGACTGAAACAACCCACCTTAGGCGAAGCTGAAGTGTTGGGTTTTCGCCCAGACTTACGTTCGCTGGAATTAAAACGTCAGACCGCAGTGGTGATGCAGCATAACGCATTGAGCCCGTTACTGACAGTGCGTGAAACCGTTGAGCTTTATGCGGCAATTTATGGCAAACGATTAAATACCAAAGAGTTTCTGCAAAAAACCGGCCTGGATGAAAAAACCAACAGCCGCATTCGTCATCTGTCCGGTGGCCAAAAGCAGCGGCTGACCATTGCATTGGCGTTACTGAGTGATGCGCGGTTGATGTTTCTTGATGAACCGACATCAGAACTGGATCCACAAGCCCGCCGCGTTGCTTGGGAACTGTTAAAAGAGCGCTGCACCCAAAATGGTACTGCCTTGGTACTCACAACCCACCAAATGGAAGAAGCTGCCACTTTATGTGACCGCATCATCATCCTGGATCAGGGACATATTCTGGCTGAAGGCTCGCCTGCTGATCTGGTGCAGCAGTACTGCCCTGGTCAACGTATTTCATTCAGCTGCCAGAACAAAAACCAGTTACGCGATTTAAACAGCTTGTCTTTTCCAATCAGCACCCGCGATCGCAACAACCAGGTGGAAGTGGTCATTCAGTGTCAGGACTTGCAGGAAACACTGCAGGAACTGCTGAATCTGTGCCAGAAAACGTCGCTGGTTATTCCGGACCTGCGGGTCGAATCCAACACGCTGGAAGATGTATTTCTGCATCTGACTGGCCGCCAACTGAGGGACTGATGATGTGGCATATGACTTTAACCCTGACCAAAAGTGTCTTTACCGAATTTCGCCGTGATTTTGTCTCGGCCTTTTTTACCATAGCTTTCCCGATCTTTTTTATGCTGATGTTTGGTCTGCAAAGCTCAACCCGCAGTGATATGTCGATCAAGCTGGCAGTGATCGATCAGGCGGCTACCCCAACGTCGGCTTTGCTCATTAAAGAGCTGACCGGGCAGAATACCCTCAGTTTATTGTTTTTACCTGAAGCAGAAGCCAACAAACGCCTGTCCAACAGCACCATTCAGGCAATTCTGCAAATTCAGCCGAATAGCGAAACAGAGATCCAACTGGCGCTGAATCAACGCGGCATCAGTAATCCTTATGTGCTGCAAAGTATTGAAACTGCAGTGCACCGGATGTATGCCGCGCCACAGGCACAACAGCTGTTCAGCCAGATGTCGAATCTGGTCCAGGAAAACCGTAAGTCCAGTATGTTTTCGTTCCTGATGCCGGCTTTATTGGGGATGGCGTTGCTGCAATTGGCATTGTTTGGTACTGCCGTGCCACTCATGGCAGCCCGCGCCCGCGGTTCGTTATTACACCTGTCGATGACTCCGGTGCCGGTCAGCGCAATTTTGGCGTCCCATGTGCTGGTGCGGATGGCTATTGCCACAGTGCAACTGCTGATGTTGCTGGCAATTGCGATCTGGGGTTTTGGTCTGGTGATCCAGGGCAGCCCATTGTTGCTGATGCTTTCTTGTTTACTGGGCGCTCTGATGCTGATTTCAACTGGCTTCTTAATTGGCGGCATCGTACCAAATCAACAAGCTGGCAACTACATCGTGATGCTGGTGAATTTCCCAATGCTGTTTTTGGGCAACATCTTCTTCGACACCTCAGGGATGGGCGCTATTGATTGGGTCGCCCGGTTATTACCTATCACTTATCTGTCTGATCTGAACCGGCAGTTGATCCTGGGCAACGATGGTCGCTTTAGTGCCTCGCTGGATTGGATGGTGCTGATTGGCAGTAGCGTGGTGCTGATGCTGCTGGCCGTGCGCACCTTCCGTTTCAGTATGGACAGCCGGGTTTAGGGGAACGCGATGAACACTCAATGGCTGTTTTACAAAATCCGCCTCGGCCAGTACGCCGAAGCCGCCGACCCGACGATTCGCGAGCTGTTTGCCAAGTTAAAGGCGCAGCCGCTGGTCCGGCAATGGTTTTACATTCGCTACGGCGATCAACAAGACGGTTTCCATCTGCGGTTACGGTTGTTGGTGAACGCTGAGGACGAAGCGGTGGTTCGTCAGCATACCGAACAACAATTGGATCAGTGGCTGACGCAGGTCCCGCAGCTGGCGGCAGCGCAACCCCCGCGTCAACCGCTGACGCCACGGGTACCGGCCTTTAGCTACCAGCAGCTGCCGGTGCAATGGTTACGTGCTGAATACGAGCCGGAGCTGGAAAAGTTCGGCGAAGGCGCTGGGTTGGAGATAGCGCATCGCTGGTTCCAGCAATCCAGCGATCTGGCAGTGCAGCTGTTGTTATTGGATCAGCAGGCACCCGGCGTGCGCAACGCGCTGGTGTATCTGCTCAGTCAGCAGGTGTGTGAAGTGTTTCAGCCAAACCCAAGTCCGGCGCGGTTTTTACAGCAGTACAGCTACACCTGGCTGCCCCGCAATCTGGTGCAGGTGAGCAACTACCGCAAACAGTTTTTCCGTGACGCACTGGCGTTGCTGGAGCAGCAACAACCTTTGTTGCCCCAGTTGCAAGACTGGCCAGCTGCTGCCACTACGCTGCTGCAGCAATGGCGACAATGTTTGCAGCACACCAGGCAGCAACTCAGTCAACAAGGTTACAGCACCACATTTATTCAGCATCAGGGTTGGCAATGTATTCACCTGATGAACAACCGCTTGGGCATCAGCCCGTTTGAAGAGAGTTACCTGGCCACCCTGCTGGAAGCCTGGTACCGCGAGGAGGCACGACATGTCGCATAGTAATTCAATATCAATGCGGGAACTGGAACAAAAGTACCCGTTTTTTAAACTCATCCGGCCGGTTGGCGGGGTGGTGGAAGAACCAATGCCGTTGTTTCAGGGCGAAATGGGGATCCCGGAATTTAAGATCTACAGTTCCGGCCTTGGCAATCTGACGATGACCGCTCCGCATGTGCGCTCCAGCAACGGCGGTATGGTCACGCCCGGCGCTATTGGCGGCGCTGGTAGTGATGAATATCGTGAACTGGCACTGGTACGCTCAGTCGCCGAAGCCGCCGAACGCTACGCCAACAGTATGTTGAACGAAAGCAGCAGCTGGATAGTGGCGTCACAAAACGAACTTGGCGATGAAGCGATGGATTTATCGACGCTGCCGGTGTGCTCTGAGCGTGAACTTGCCGATCCAAACGCGATGATTGGCAAAGCCGATCCAGACGCACCGATCCGCTGGGTGAAATCTTATTCGCTGACCGAAGATCGGGAAGTGTATGTGCCGGCCATCCTCACCCATCTGTTTGTGCAAGGCAGTGAGCACGAAAACTTTGTCTATCCGATTTCTACCGGCGTTGCTGCGCACTCGGATTTAATTAAAGCCGTCACGTCAGCTATCTGTGAAGTCGTCGAGCGAGATGCCATCGCTTTGACCTGGCTGGCAAAATTGCCGTTGCCGCAAGTTGAATTTGATTTGCCGGTACAGGATGCACACAAAGATAAATTCCGTCAGCTGGCCCGCGGCCATATGAAACAGCTGTTTTTTGATGCCACCACCGACATCGGTATTCCGACCATTTATTCAGTGCAGTTGGTCGATGGCCATCCGACCTTGTCGCAGTTTGTCAGCTGTTCGACCAACTTTGATGCTGCCGAAGCAGCTGCCAAAGTCATTCGCGAATCGGCTTCAGGTCGCACCATGTTTGAACAAAACCATGAAATTCCAGCCAATGTCAGCGACTTTATGCGGCTGGAAGACGGTGCGGCATTTATGGGCCGGCCGGAAAACCGTAGTTACTTTGATTTTCTGCTGAACAGCCCAACACGGCGGCCGATTTCAGCCATCAAGTCTGATTATCCGGAAGACGACGCTGGCCGCCTGCACTGGCTGAAACAACGGTTTAGTGATCTTGGCTACAAAGTTTATATCTCGGAACTGACCACCGATGAACTGCGGGATGTTGGTCTGCGCACGGTGCGGGTGATTATTCCCGGCCTGATGCCGATGACGCCGGTACAACGTGCCCGTTTCCTTGGCCACCCGCGGTTGTACCAATATCCGCAAAAAGCCGGTTTTGGCCCCTTTACCGAAGATATGGTCAACCCTGCTCCCCAACCATTTGCATGAGAAGGACATAGATTATGTTACTGATTTACGAAGGAGATTTTGGCAGTGCCGTCGCGGCACTTCCACAGTTCCGCGGCCAGACCATGCCGCTGGAGCAAGCGCTGCAGTTGCTAGAGACTGACGTTTTGGCCGATCTGGACCTGGTTGCCGTGGTACTCACCAATAAACGGATTGCTGCCATCCGCAAACTGGAACACCGGCTGCGTGAACTGAAAACATCCTGGGTACTGAGTTTTCTCAACGACCGGTTTTTATATTGCGGCCCGTATTTTGTGCCGGGCAGCAGCGCTTGTTTTGACTGCTTCCACCGTCGCGATTTATCGCATCTAAAACATCATCAGACCGCCGAACGTGAACTGGCGATTGAAAGTTATTTCAGCCGCCAGCCACAGGAGCAACTGCCTGGTTATACCGGTGGCTTGCTGTATATGACCGCCGGTTTTATTGAATTGTGCCGCCAACAACAGGTCGAGCCTGGCAAATTACGGCGGATCAATATTGTCGATGGTCCAATTGAAGACACTGAAGTCATCGCCATTCACCATTGCCGGACCTGTCGTCCGCATCAGGAAGAATATTATGCCGTGCGCTTCGTCTCGGATTTAGTTCCTGAACTGCGGAGGGCACTGGCATGAATGCTTATGTCACTTCAGTGAAAGATACTGCCAACTTTTACCGGACCGATCCAGAACTGGCAATGATGTTGCCAAAACGGCCTCGATTAATTAATGAATTGAAATTACTGCCATTTCGCGACGACGATTTGCTGGTGATTGGTAGCTACACCATTCAGGTATTTAAAGGTCGTGGCGCCAGAGTGTTATTGCCACAGTTGAAACCTTATTTGACTGGTGACCTGACGATTGCCGAACTGGAACAACAGGTACCTGCCGATCTGAAAGGCCGGGTGTTTGATATTGTTACTTTACTCGCCAACAAAGGATTACTGGAAGATGGCCCGGCGACAGCCACCGGTGGCCTTGCCAGCTATCTGGGACGTTTTATCAGTGCCGGCCGCAGTTTTTCCAGCCGTGAATCGGTATGGCAGCACCTGCAAACACAACGCCTGGCGGTGTTGGCCGATGCCGATTATTTACCGGCGCTGCAGCAAATACTTCAGGACTTACCGGTTGCCAGTTGCAGTTTTGACAGTGCGTGTCGCGATGCCTCCATGCTGGACGCCAATATAGTGCTGTTGTTGGAAGGTCCGAATTTTCAACAAAATCAACAGTTGTGTCAGCAACTGCGTGAGCGTGGGGTGATTGTGTTTTATACCTCGCTCAGTGGTAAAGATGCCTGCATCGGCCCGTTGTTTGATGGCAAATTGTCGGTCAGTTATCAAAGCCTGCAACAGCGGATCGCACCTGATCAACAGCAACATATTAATCCGGGTGATATGCAATTCTGGCTGGGCAATATCTGCCATGAATTCACTAACTACCTGGCTAAAGTGTCGCAACAAACCGTGTTTAACGTCTGTAAACACTATGAGTTAGGCGATTTACTGGCAGGTAATCCGGTGAAAGTATGCCCGATGCCGGGTGTGGCCGACGGTGCGTTATCGCATCTGGCACCGCTGAACAGCAGTAGGGCTGAAGCTTTATGGGATCTGCACAATTCATTCCGGATGCCGCCAAAATCATATATTGGCGAGTCGTTCCATCTGCAGCATTACAAAGCATCAAACCGCAGTTTGACCGCGACCGGCAAACCAAGATTTTACAGTAAAATCAGTTACAAACTGCCGCAAGCGACTGACCTGCCAAAAGCTTTTTTGGTGCAGGCCGACGAACGCGCCATCAATCTGCAACAACTGGCGGATGTGCTGGTGTATAGCTACGGCTATCAGCAGGTGGACGGACAACCACGATTGATTCCACCGACCGGCGGTGGTCTGTCGTCGCCGGAAGCCTATCTGGTGGTGCAGGCCGTAGAAGGCATCCCGGATGGCCGTTATCACTATGATAGCCGCAGCCACAGTTTGGAATACCTTGGCGATCTGAACCCGGATTTATTCAGCGCCATGTTACAGGTGCCGGCACTGCCACAAGTGGTGTTATTTGGCGTGGCATCTTTGCAGCGTGTGCGGGCAAAATACGGCAATTCCTGCTTTAAAATCACCAACCTGGACGCTGGTGTTGCGCAAACCTATCTGCGGCAACTGGCTCAGCGGCTGGGCGTGGCACAACAACAGTTTTATGACTGGTTCAGTGCCGGACTGATGGATGAAATGAGTATTTCGCACCGCGAAAACCGCTTTGTGCTGACACATGCCGTTGGTCTTGGCAGTCAGGTGCAAACCGAACGTTTCTCTGATCAGATGGTGGATCATTTCCTGGCAATGCGGCCATCCCGTCGCCAGCGTTTCTGGCAAGAACCAACTGAACGTATTCCAACGCTGGCCAGAACTGATTTGGGTCAGGTGATGAAACAACGCCGTGCCGTGCGGGATTTTGCAGCCCAACCGGTTCCAGCGTCGACGCTTCTGCAATTACTGGAACAGACCGAGCAACTGTCGCAAGCCTTGCAACAGCAACATCAAACAGTATTACCGCTGAATTACTGGGTGTTGGTGCGTTATGCCACCACCGATCATCCAGCCGGTCTATACCGCTATCAGCCTCAAAGCCAGTCGTTACAGCTGGTGTATGGCGATGACGACCTTGATTTCAGCCGTTTTGCCAATCAGACCTCACTGACCGAAGCCAGTGCCCTGATCCTGTTCAGTGCCAATCTATATGAAATTCTCAATCGGGACGAAGATTTTGGCTATCGGATGATGTGGCAACACGCCGGTCAACTGGCGGGTGACTTGTGGCTGCGGGTTTGTGCAGAAAATCTGGTAGGGACAATCGCCGGTGGTGCGCTGGACGAAGCCTTGCTGACCTATGGTCAGACCGATGGTATGACCGATGCCGTGCTGGCGTTATTTGCGCTTGGTTACGCGAAGGAGCATGCCTGATGAACATGCAGCTGAAAAGTGGGGTGCAATGTATTGAGCAGTATGACGGCTGGCTGGTGATTGACACCCAGGGCGACGCTCCAACGCTGAAACTGGCGCCAGCGCTGCGCTCTGAGCTGGAATATTTACAGCTGGCCACAGCAAACCGTGGTCAGATGCCGGCTGGCGTCAGCGATTTAGTGCAACAGCTCGGACGCTATGGTCTGGTCGACCAAACCGAGCTGCAGCCGCAGATCAAGCAGAAAAGCCGGCAAGGTAGCTGGCGGTTACCAAATCCGGACCGGCTGGCAGCGGTGCTGGCGGCCGGCTTGCACTGGGTGCCTGCCGTGTTGCGTGCCGCGTTTTGGTATGGCGTGCCCTTCTTCTCACTGCTGTTGATGAGTTTGTTCATTCAGCAATCGGTAGCGACGACTGCGACCAATGTCAGTTGGCCATCGTTATGGCTATTGGCCTGGTTACCGCTGGGCTGGAGTTGCCATGAGCTTTGCCATGCTATCGCCTGCCGTTTTTACGGCATTCCGGTGTCTGGGATGGGAGTGCGCTGGGCGGGTCGGTTGTTTCCAACGCCTTTTATTTCCACCAAAGCCTTACCGGCACAACCTTCACCGTTGGCACGGAGCCGCATTGCGCTGGCCGGGCCCTGGTGTGATTTAACCCTGGCCTGTGGTTTTGCCACGCTGGCGCTATTGCAACCGGCGCAAAGTGTCTGGCTGTGGTTGGCGGCGTTACAGCTGAGCCAGAGTATCAGCAATTTATCGCCATTTCGGGACAGTGACGGGCTGCAGGCACTACGGCAGCGACTGACCGATGCGCTCGGTCGGCAGGACAGCCGGTACCCTTCGTTGCGACGTCGTTTTCGTCAGGCTTATGCCTTGGTGCTGCTGCTACCTCCTCTGCTGCTGGCCAGCTACTTTCTGACAGGAGTCTGATGATGCAGATCCAATTATCACCGCATATTTTAGTCCGTAAAGCAGGTCTGCCCTATAACTTACTGGACCGTTGCACAATGCCCCGCACCCGTCAGGCGATTAGCGACTGGTTGGCGGCGGAACAACAAGTAACTGAACTTAGTAACCAGCTGGCGGCATTTTTGTATGATTTTATTCCGGCACAACAAGACGACGGGATACGCCACGAGCTGATGACCTTGCGTCGTCAGCTGAAAAAAACCAAAAATCCGCAGCGCTGGTTGCAACAACCACAGTTATGGCGAGGCTGGCCAGTCATCGAACAACAGACTGCAGTGCAGCTGACTCAGGCCTGGCAACAGCTGGAACAGGCGCAAGCCGCTGCGCAAAGTGGCTTGCGTCATGATTTGGATCACGGCGTGCGGCCAGCCCTGCGCCGTAGTCTGCAATCGGCCGACTTTGTCCATGCGTTGGCGTTAAATAACCCGAGGCTTTACCAAAAAGCACTGAAACAATCAGAGTGGAACGACGGCAAACTGACCAGTAGCAAAACTGAACGAAGCCTGTTCAGTTATATGGCCAGAGCTTCGGCTAAAACCAGTCCGCTCAGTACTTTTATGGCCAATCTACCGGCCGAATATGCGCCAACCGGTCGCAGCGAACTACGGGTGTCAAAGCTGGAAACACTGATTCATCCAGAGATTAATCGCGGAGTCATCGCCCGGATTTGTCGTTTTATCCAACAGGATTTGCGCTGGTTTCAGGATATTCGATTAGAAAAGAACAGCAGTCTGGACTGGCAACAAGGCGCAGTCAGAGTGCTGGCCAATGTGCATATTGAATTGCTGGGTCGGCCATGGCGGCAGCAACAACCAATGCAAGCCCGTTTTCCACAGTGGCTGGCAGAGCAGCTACAGCAGTTACCCGACCAATTCAGCTGGCGCCACCTGCAGCAGTTGCTGACGCAGCGTGACGAGGCTCAGGCCAACCACTTGATGAACCAATTGCTGGATCTGGACATCATCACACCAACAGTGTTGTGGCATGGCCAGGCGGCACAACCAATCCAGTGTCTGCTGCAGGAATTAACCGAACATGGCACCGAACATGCCAAACCATTGCTAGCAGAGCTGGAACAACTGCAGCAGCTGGAGCAACAGTTTATTCATGCGCAGAACCATGAACTGGCGCTACTCAGCCAACGGATTGACCGGCATATCGACCAGATTTATCTGCGCATTGGTGCCCGTTTTGTCGAACCATATCAAAGCAACTGTGGTGAAACGGTCTGGCAACAAGGCGCCAGCATCAAATTTGGCCGAGGCTTGTATCAGTTGGCCAGCCATATCGGCCATTCCATTTCCGACCGCATCCGCTTAGATCCAGCTTATGCCTTGCTACAACACGAATTTATTCAGCAGTTTGGTGTGGGCGGACGCTGCGACAATGTGCTGGATTTCTTGCATAGTCAGGCCGCAGGTTTTAAACAGCGCTCGTATGACTTTGCCAGTCAGCTGCAACTGCAGCAAACCCGGATGGGCGTGACTTTATACGGCCAGCTGATTTGTGCCGATCTGGCCGAACTGGAGCGTGGCGGCGGTACGATGGTGCTGAATCTGTTGTATGAACGCTTGGGCTGGCAGGCCTGCCGCTATTTACCTGTGGGTCAGCGTGGTGCAGCGCAAACAGCGGAGCTGCTGACCGACTGGCTAAATCAGGCTGCAGTTGAGGGTGCTGAAGTGGTTGAAATATCGTTATCCAGTGAATGTAACTCGTTGCAGTCACACCGATACGTTACCTCGAAAGTTTTAGGCTGGCCTGGTGAAAGTATTGAAGCAGAGCGTTGTTTACCACTGGCACAGTTGGAACTGCGGCATGATGAAGTCAGCAATCAGCTGCAATTTTGCAAAAGTGACGGTCAGCCGGTGCAACTTTGTTACCTCGGCGGAGTGATGCCACAACCGGATTGGGGCCTGAGTTATCTGCTGATCAAACTGACCGAACCTTTTCATCTGGTCCGGCCACAACATCTGTTTCAAGTCCGCAACGAGAAAAACGATGTCGAGCATACCGCCCGCATCAGCGAAGGGCCGTTGGTGCTGTATCGCGAAACCTGGCGGGTGCGCGCTTCAGTCTTACAACAGCTGGCGCAGGAGATGCCGGAACCACAACGCTTAAAACTCGCCGAGCAACTACGCCGTCAGTTGGGTTTACCAAGCCAGTGTTTTGTTGCAGGTGAAGTGGCCGGGTCGGCACTGGATGCACAGGAGCTCAATCAGGACCGTTATCGCAAGCCGATGTGGTTCGATTTTGCCAACCCCTTGTGTTTGGAACACTTGTTAAAACTGATCGCGATCTGCCCGCGCCTGACTTTCCGTGAAGCTTTACCTTCTGGTCAGCAATTGTGGTTTCGCCATGGTGATGAAAGTTATGTCACTGAATTACAAATGGAAGTGCTGGTTTCACTCCAGCAGGAGGTAGAACGTTATGCCGTCTAATCATGAGCAGTTAAAGCAATTACAAATAACCCCGAATGAAGACCAGAGTCGTCAGCAACGCAAACGCAATCAACAACGTTGGGCGGCGATCACGCCAACAATCGCGTTATTGCTGACGATGGCCGCCTATGCCTTTTTTGGTGATCACGACGCGAAGCCAGTACCAACCGAACCGGTATCGCCACAGCCGAAAGCCGATAAGCCTGTCACCACCACGGCCGCCGATCCATTGCTGGACCGGGTACCTGCTGCTGACCTTCGGATCAAAGCCAGTGGTTATGTGGTGGCACAGCGGATCACCACTGTATCGTCGTCGGTGGCCGGTGTGGTACGCAAAGTGTTGGTGCGGGAGGGTCAGAAAGTAGAAGCCGGGCAGTTACTGGCGGAACTTGAGAACCACGCCGCCAAAGTGAAAGTGGAACGTTCGCAAAAAGATTTGCAGGCCGCATCGTACCGCTTGCAGCAGTCTGAATTGAAGCAAGCACGCTTGTTGGCAGAGCTGAGTCGGTTCCGGCAATTAGCCAAAGACGGCGTGATTAGCGCTTCACAACTGGCCGATGCAGAACTGGATGCCGATCTGGTGCAACGCCAAACCGCCGCGGAGCAAAATCAACTGGCGTTAGCCCGGGATCAGCTGAAAATCAGCGAAATTGAACTGAGTTACAGCGAAGTGCGGGCACCCTTTAGCGGTGTGGTCACCGAACTGACAGCACAGGTTGGCGAAACGGTGTCACCGATTGCCGGGGGTGGCGGGTATATCCGTACCGGTATTTGCACCATTGTTGACCTTGAATCGTTGCAGGTCGAAGTGGACGTCAATGAAAAACATCTGCAGCAATTAAGCCCTGGCCAGCAGGTCACTATTGGTCTGGACGCCTATAACGACCAGGATTATCACGGTCAGGTCAGTTATGTGGTGCCAGTGATCGACAAACTTAAAGGGGCGGTGCGGGTGAAAGTTGCGGTGAATGATTTTGATGACCGCGCTTTACCCGGTATGGCGGTGCGCGTCTGGTTACAACCTGCGTCCTTGGTCGCAGCCACAGAAGGAGCTCAATAATGTCAGCTGTTGAAATATTGCTACAACCTCAGGTCGCACCTGTGTTGATTGAACTTACCAACGTCAGCAAAACCTTTCTCAAAGGCCGCTTGCCGGTCAATGTGCTGACCAATATTCAGTTTTGTATCCGTCAGGGTGAATTTATTGCGCTGATGGGGCCAAGCGGGTCCGGCAAATCAACGTTACTGAATCTGATCAGCGGCCTGGATCAACCCAGCAGCGGCAGTATCAGTTTCCGCCAACAGTCGATTGAACAGTTGTCTGACCGGCAGCTCGCAGCATGGCGGGCACGTAGCATTGGGTTCGTGTTCCAGAACTATCAGTTACTGCCGGTGCTGACGGCTGCAGAAAATGTCGAACTGCCGTTGCTGCTGAAAAACATGTCAAGGCGGGAACGGCAGCAGCGCGTGATCAATGCGCTGAAAATTGTCGGTCTGGACAATCGGGCTGACCATCTGCCTGCCGAATTGTCCGGTGGCCAGGAACAGCGGGTCAGTATCGCGCGGGCGCTGGTGAGCGATCCGGAATTTCTGGTCTGTGATGAACCCACCGGTAATCTCGACAGCAAAACCGGTCAGGACATTCTGGGCATTCTGCAGTCGTTACAACGTGATTTTGGCAAAACCATTCTGATGGTGACCCACGATGCCACAGCCGCCGGTTTCGCCAGCCGGGTGGTTCGGTTGCAGGATGGCCAAATCAAAGGAGGTGCCTGATGCGTGCCTGGACTTTGCTGGTTGCAAATTTGCTGCGCAACAAACTGCGGTTATGCCTGATGGTGCTGATGATTGCATTGGCGTTTTGTCTGCTGGCGTTATTCCAGGCGACTCATCATGGTCTGTACGCCAACACCGGCCAGCAAAATAACCAGAAACTCATCGTACTGAATAAAGCGTCCGCCAGCATGGCACTGCCGCTGCGTTACCTGGCGCAAATCAGCGCCATCGCCGGCGTTGGTGCTGTGGGTTATGCCGACTGGTTTGGCGGTTATTATCAGTCACCGGAAAATCAGGTGCCAGTGCTGGCAATCGATGAAGCGTATCTGGCTGCCAATCCCGAGCTGATCTTGGACCCGGCCAGCCGCACCAATTGGCTGCAAACCCGGCAAGGGTTGTTGATCAGTCAGCAGCTCGCCGACAAACTCGGGTTGCAGGTCGGGCGGCAGTTTACGCTGGGCTCCTCGATCTGGCAGCGGGCTGACCAAAGTGGCAATCAATGGGACTTTATTATATCCGGCATTTATCAGGTGGCGGAGGGCTCATCAATGCCGGCCAGCAATCTGCTGATGCACTACAACTATCTGAATGATGTGAAGCAGATCCGCCAGCACACCGTCGGCGCTTTTAGCCTGTTGTTGTCAGATCCAGCGCGTTACCAACAAATCACCCGTCAAATTGACTTGTTGTTCGCTAATTCAGAAGCCGAAACCAAAACCATGACGCTGGCGGCCTACGCTGAAACGATGCTTGGGCAGTTGGTGAACCTGAATAAAGTGGCAGCGCTGATTTTAGGCGTGGTGTTTGCCACCATGTTACTGGTCTGCGCCAGCAATATCGCCAATAGCTTACGCGATCGCCGTCAGGAACTGGCGTTGCAGCTGGTGATTGGTTTTCCAAGATTGCGGTTGATGACGCAGCTGATGCAGGAAAATCTGCTGCTGCTGCTGACCGGCTGCACTGTGGGTTATCTGCTGGCGTGGTTGGTGGTTGGGGTGCTGCAAGGCTGGCTGCAGAGCTTTCTACCCGGCTTTGGGCTGCAATGGCCGGATCTTCTGCAGGCTGGTGCGCTGGTACTGATTTTTGCTGTGTTGGTCACGATCCAGCCGGCACGAGCCATCCGGCAGTTATCGTTGTCTGAACAATTAAAAACCGCCTAGGAGGCCAAATGGACTTTTACAAACTCAGTATCAAAAACCTGCTGTGGCGCAAAGGGCATTCGCTGGCTGCGCTGCTGGCTTTTGCCGGCGTGTTATTTGTATTTGCAGTGTTGCAGTCGTTTTCACAAGGACTGGTGGCACTGTGGCAAACTGAAGGCCAGCCGCAGGCTATTCTGTATAAGGATGGTGCGCAGTCCGAAATGCTCAGTCAACTGAGTGCCGATGATGTGAAAGTCGTCGGCAGCTTGTTACAAAATCAGTGGGGTATCAATCAGCTCTCGGCAGAAATGCTGGTCAGTGTCGATTTGGAACAGCAAGACGCTACCTTTAGTATCGCGCAACGCGGGCTGGAACAATCGGCGGCTGAGCAGCGCGGTGCCACACTGCTGTCTGGCCGCTGGTTCACGCCGGGCAGTGACGAAATTGTCGTGGGACGGCAACTGGCAGAAACAGTGCCTACACTGCAACCAGGGCAACGGATCCGCTGGGGCCGTCACAGCTGGATGGTGGTGGGCATTTTCCGCCATCAACAACCGATGTTTGATGGTGAAGTCTGGGCAGATTTGACGAGTTTGCAGTCGGCTTATCAGCGTGGTAATAGCGTTCAAAGCCTGTATTTTCCGCTGGCACCGGGCATGGATTTAACCGCGCTCACCAATGAACTGGCTGAACAATTATCGGTGCCGGTGGAAATACAACTGACCGATGATTATTTCGCCGGACAAATGGCTGACTTTAAAGGCTTTGTCGACAGTCTGGCTGACGCTTTGACACTGCTAATGTTGCTCGGGCTGGTGTTCGGTGGCGCTTCAGTGCTGGAATCGACGTTCAGTAGCCGCCGCACTCAGTTATTAACCATGCACGCCATTGGTTTTAGCCGTTTACGGCTGGCTGGATTATTAACATCAGAAGCGGCACTGCTTGGCGCTATCAGTGCACTGACCGGCTTAGCTTTAGCGGCACTGCTGCTTGGCGGACAACAAATCAGTACCATGAATCAACAAAGCCAGCTGTTGGTGACGTTACAAATTAACCTGCAAGTCGTGTTATGGACCCTCATTGCCGGTACTGTCACCGGTATTCTGAGCAGTTGGCTAACGTTTAGCAGATTATCCAGACTCCGGCACTTATAGCCAAAAGCAACTGGCGGTGCATCCTATGCAGTTTGGAGTGAAACCTCCGGGGTCAGAGTCGAGCTCTGGCCTCGGCACCATGGATGAACAGGCAACTCGATAGTGCTCTAGTTCCAGCCATGAAACACAATCCGCGGGTTGATGGTTCCGGTAGACCCGCCGGCTTCAACTTTACCAAGCGCCTGATCGTAACGGATCTTGCCAGCGCCACCCACGCTGACCGTTTTACCGACGGCAGAGCCTGAAAACACCCCGGCCAGACTGTCCAGCTTGATGTCAGTGCGCGGTGCATAAATCGCAGCGTAAATCGATTTAATACCGCCATTAAGTTTAATGCCATCCTTACCACTGTAAGACGAGTAAATTGAGATCACCGGTCGACCCTCGACAATGCCTTGCGGCTCGCCGACCGGCACTTGATCGTTAATCACCTTGGCACCGCCGGTAAATTCAATCCGGCCGCTGCTAATAATGGTCAGCGAACTCCCGCTGTTAATTTGCAGCGTGGAATCGCCGCCAAATAGCATATCTCCAGCGATAAACAAGGTCACATGTCCATCGATAATCAATTTACCTTCACTGCCACCGTTCACACCACTGACGAAATACATCGACTGACTCTTCTTCAGAAACAGACCGTTTTGCGGAGTCAGCGTCGCGGGTAAATTGGCCACATCGGTGTGTCTGCCATCCAGTGCGGATAAGGTATAAACCTTGCGATTCCAAGCCTGGCGCACATTGAGCAAAGGCAAAGTTGCCGGCTTTTCGACGGCGTCTACCGCTTCATTGATCCGCAGCGGATCGCATAAAGGGTTAAAATTCTCACTGGCGGCATCGTCGTTATCGACTGGCAATAAAGGCACAGGGGAAAAGCTCAGATCCATTTGTTGCTGGCCAATCCCAGCCGGATTGACGATGCCGCGGTATCGTAATAATGCGGGTTGTAAAATACTGCTGCTATAACCTGCCAACTGCACATCGCCATACACTTCGACAGCGCCGTCGATTTTAGCGTTATTGGTCAGCGTCAGATTGCCCTGAGTGCGTACGCCACCCAGCAATTTGGCTACGTTTTTCACCCGGATATGGCTATTCGCCTTCACTTCCCCTTCGACCACAACTGTGTTGTTGACGTCGATGCTACCCACCGCCCACACCTGTTTCTTAATCACAGCGCTGGCATTGTTCAGCAGGATATTGCCATTGGCATGCAACTTTCCGCTGATCACCGACGAGCCGGTTAAGGTGATATTTCCGGTCGACAGCACATCCCCCAGCACCGGAGAATCTCCGACCAGCGTCACACTGCCGCCATCGGTGACGGTTCGCACCACCACATTGGTATCTGCTGCATAAGGGTTGGATGAGTCGTAACTGATGATGCCACCGCTAGCCGTTAAGTCGACTGCGTTACAACCGGTCACTGCATGAGCAAAAGGCAACAGACTGGCGCCGCTGCCGCTGATCCGTTTAAACAGCACTTTGCGCAGCGCGGCGCTGTCGTCATAACGGGCGCCGTCCGCACTGACCGCAAATCCCTGTGCCGTCAGTTGAGCCGCCGCGGCTTGATAACTGCGGCCGCCGGTTGCCGTGCCGGCAGCAACTTTGGCCACTGCAGCCAGTTCAGCGTCCGTGGCCAGTGCATTGGCCGGATCTTTGGCAAAAGCATTTAATTGATGAAAACTCTCAAAAACAGCTTTATCTGCCACGAGTTCAGCATTCAGTTTTTTCTGGAAATTGCCGCTCATCCGCTCTTGCGATACGGAACTATTGAGAGCGGTAAAGACCACTAAACTAGCAATCGTGGTCAGCATCAGCACAAACAACAAAGACATACCGCGTTGCTGCGAGAGCTCTGGATATAGGCGGTCACGCCGCTTCAAATTGAACGACATGATCAGGTTTCCCGGGCCAGGATGATTGATTTGAGCGCAATGTGCAGCCGGACATAAGGCTCATTACTGTTATCGCCATTGAGGTCCGCCTGAGGATAATTCAGGGGTAAGCCGCGGGGAGCCAGACGTGTGGTCAATAAATCACCGGCGAGCATAAAATCCAGCGCCACCAGCCCGGTCACAAGGCTAATCCAAAGACCACCATTGATCCGACATTGCAGCTCCCCGCTATCAAATCGAAATTCTTCAATAAAAGCAATCGCTTGCAAATTACCCGCACAATCAGTTTGGCTATTGCCGGTATTGAGTTGTTCAATCCTGAGCAGGTTGCCGTTCAAGCTGATCGCATGCCCTTTTCGCACACTATTGCTCAGCATGTCGCGACTGCTTCTGAGCACTTCCTGCGCATTTTCCAGCGCATGCACTTCATTCACAGTATGCTTGATCGCGATGAGAGCGCCTCCCATCCCGATCACCACCAGGCTGGACAACACCAACGTCACCATCAGCTCAACCAAAGTAAAGCCCTGCCGGGCACGGAACTGTTGCATCAAATACATCCTGTCGGGTTGCCATTGCGCAGCCAGGGAAAACTGCTCTGAATATCCATCATGTTTGCTTCCCCATCGTCCAGTCTGCGATCAGTCCAGCGAACGCGCAGTTCGAGCATCGGTAATGGCAGAGGGGCGGCCGGGGCCGGCTGGTAAGGTGAATTGGTGAATGCAAAATTTCCAACATCAATCTGATAGCCGGGTGGGTCCAGATTGACCTGCGGCTGTAAATTATTGATAAATACCGCGTCAAATGGAGTTCCACCTTGTTGCAAGGCGCATAGTTGTGGCCAGATCCGTTCAACCGCGTTATGCGCCTGAATGGTCGCCACGGTATAACTCAGACTGCTGCCGGCATACTGCAGCGCTTTGAGCTGTGCCCTGGCCAATCCCAGCAATCCAATGCTTGCCAATAACATGGCGACCAACACTTCCATCAGGCTAAAGCCGCGACACATTCGTTGAGGTTGCATGGTTTTTACCCCAAATGGGTGCAGGCCTGACTTTGGATCGTCAATTGGCCACTTGGAAAAATACATAGCCATTTAGCAGCATCCGAATACTGACTGTGGCTGATGGCAATAGATGCAGCAGTTGCGGTGCCGCTGTGACTCAGATTGAGCAGTGCCAGGCCACTGACCATAATCGCTGGGTCCTGTAGCTGGAAACTGCGAATTGACCGATCGGCCTGCTGCGGTAACTCCACCTGCCATTGGCCTTTGGCGGAGGCCACGATATTGACCTGCTGATGACGTTTAATCGCTTCACTGCGGGCAAATTTATACATCGCCTGCAATTGATTCACGGCCCGGGTATGGCGCTCCTGTTGCACCATTCGCTGATAAGAAGGTAATGCCAGCGCCACCAAAATGGCGGCTATTCCCAATACCACTAATAATTCGAACAGGGTAAATCCTTGCTGTTTCATTATTCTGCCCAACAACGTTGCTGACCGGTGGCAGCAGTTTTCATCCCCTGCTGATTAATACTAAGCTCGCCGCATAAAGGGTCGTCACCTGGCTTGGCGGTTAAAGTGAACAAGTCAACTGCATGACGCTGATAACTGAATTGGTAATAGTTGGTCGCTGCAATGACATGCTGCATCGGATAAGCCCCATTGCGACTGTAGCTGCGCTCCAGCAGATTGGTTTGCTCAAGCAGTACACGCTGCGCTTCGGTGCGTCGCCCTGTTTTGAGGTAACTGTCATAACTTGGATAAACCAAACTGGCCAGAATAGCGATGATCGCAACCACCACCATTAACTCAATCAAAGTAAAACCATAATTTTTCACAAAAACCTCACAACCACCGAGACTTTCAACACAACCACCAAATGACAACGTTGTCATTTTTAGCTAAAAATAAATTACCCGCAGGTAATTCAGTAAAATCAGCTGTTTCAGCTACAAACAGACAGCCAGATGGCTTTAACGGCTGGAAATATAACCAAGGAGTCCGCTAAAGGTCAATTTATTTGTTTCAAAAGTTGCAAATTGGTTTCATTGCTGAGTGGAACGCAAAGATGGCAGCATCGATACCGTCGCTGCGACAGTCTGGGCGCGATGGGCTCCAGCCCCCTGATGGCTAGGTCATCAGCTGCCAAGCTAAGGGTAACACCAGCAACAAGCCCAGCCATAACCCCAATGTTTGCCAGCGCGGCGCAAAGGTTCGAGCGGGTTTCAGCCCAAAAAATGGCGCCAGCAACGGGAGTTGCCAGAGGATCACCAATACCAAGCCGCAGCCGGTCAGGGTCAGCAGCATGACCAGGAACGCTTCAGGTACCGCGCCAAGCGCCAACGGCGTTAAATACATCGCGGCGATAATGATCAAAGTCTGATGAACCAGATACACCGGAAAAATCGCCCGGTTGGCAAAGGCCAAATAACGATAAGGTCGGTTTAAATAGCGCTGTGCCAACGCCAGCAACCAAAACGTCACCGCCACTGCCTGCAGACTGTAACTGAACCGGAAGATTGACAGAAAGTTGCTTTGCCAGACACTACCAACAACGTCCTGCCCCCGCAGATAATAGCAGCCAAGCATCAGACCGGCGTTCAGCAGACAGAGCCAACCAAGCCAGTGCCGCGCCTGGGCAAGCCGTTGCCAGAACACAGCCTGATTCACCGTCAGCCACCCCAGCAGCAAAAACACAAAACCTGACCAATCCCGGCGGCTGTCACTGTCGCCATCGGTCGCGATACGGATCAAGATGAGTAGCAAGGTAAAGCACAGCAATTGCCAGCCCACAGCCAGCTGCAGGAATCGGCTCACCGCTTGCTGTAACCGCGGCCAATACAGCAAGGGCAACAGCAACACTATGATCAATGTGAACTGCCATAAACTGCGCAAATACCAGAGATGATTCACGTCCACATGCGGCCAGACGCCACTTTGATAATCCTGAAACAACGGATGCTGCAAGTCGAGAAACGCCAGGTAAAACTGCCAGTAGCTCAGCTGATGCACACCATCCTGCCACATCTGCGCATATAACTGCGGCGGCACCACCAGCCATAAGCCAGTTAGAAGCGGTAACAGCAGCAACACGGTACGGTGCCAGACAAAATGCAGATGCTGCCAGCCCGCCAGTTGTTGCAAAGCGGCGCCCAGCGCATAACCGGAGATAAACCAAATCAGCAGCATGCGCCACGGCGAGAGCAGTAACATTGGATACGCCAGCACATCGGACTGGTACTGACTTTTAAAATGAAAGTCCCACTGGGCGACATACAACATGCCGGTATGAAAAAAGATCAGCAGGCCAAATGCCAGCAAGCGCAACCAATCTAAATCGTAGCGGCGGGCAGGCATTGCAGCCTGTTGAGTATGCATCTGAAGAGACATCCTTGATTTGAGTACATTTGTTGGAACGCATTTGGTTGAACGCCTGCGCGATTGCCGGCAATAACAATAATCATCCTGACAGCCAAGTCAAAATATAACAGCGCTGTGCTAAGCTGTCGGCATTTTTCAGGACAGAGACTGCTGCACAATGCGGATTTTGCACACTTCGGATTGGCACCTCGGCCAGCATTTTATCGGCAAAAGCCGCGAAGCTGAGCATCAGGCATTTTTTCACTGGTTGAAACAGCAAATCATCGCGCTGGACGTTGATGTGTTACTGGTCGCCGGCGATATTTTTGATACGGCCACCCCGCCCAGTTATGCCCGCGAGCGCTATCATCAACTGATTGTCGATTTGCAACCGACCGGCGTGCAGCTGGTGCTCCTCGGCGGCAATCACGATTCGGTGGCCGTGCTGCAGGAAAGCGCCAGTTTACTCAAATGTCTGCACACCACCGTCATTCCCGGTTATCAAACCGATCTGCAGGCCCATTTAGTCCCGCTCCAACGCAAAGATGGTCAGGTAGGCGCCGTGCTGGCAGCGGTGCCGTTTTTAAGACCCCGTGATTTATCCCAGCGTGACGATGGCAAAAGCCAGCCCGGGCAAACGGCCGCTGAAAAGTCGGCGCAGCTGCAAAACCAAATCGGCGCGGTGTATCAGGAACTCTACCAAGCTGCAACCGACCTTGCGGCAACCTTACAAACACAACAAGGCCAAACGGCAGCATTGCCTGTCATCGCTACCGGTCATCTCACCACGGTCGGCGCCAGTTCCACTGAATCAGTGCGGGAGATTTATATCGGCACCCTGGAAGCCTTACCTGCCAGTTGCTTGCCGCCCTTTGCCTACATTGCGCTGGGCCATATTCATCAGCCACAAAAAGTCGCCGGCTCCGAGTTTATCAGTTACAGCGGCTCGCCGATCGCGCTGAGCTTTGATGAAGCCAACCAGCAAAAGCAGCTGTTATTGGTCGATTTTCAGCAAGACCCGGCAAACACAGCGCAAACAGCCCCCACCGTCAGCAGCATTGATATTCCGTGTTTTCAGCCATTACTCAGCCTGAAATCTGATCTCGCGCATCTGCAACAACAGTTGCAACCCGTCATCGAAAAGCTCAATCCAGGTGAACAACTGTGGCTGGAGTTGGTGGTCAGTGGCGAAACGGCATTATTGTCTGATCTACAGCTGCAATTACAGGAACAGTTAGCCGACTTGCCGGTGGAATTGCTGAAACTGCGCCGCGAACGTCTATCCGCCAGCGCCGGTGAAATCAGCGTTTTTGAACCTTCCTTATTAGAATTGACTCCGGCCGATGTACTGCAAAGCCGCTTGGCACAAGAAAGCTTAACTGACGAATTAACCAGCCGCTTAACTCAGTTACACCAACAAGCATTGGATATCGTACTGCAAGCAGAACCCATCGCAACGGAGGCTGAGGCATGAAAATTCTGTCAGTGCGGCTTCAGAACCTGAATTCTTTGCGCGGCGAGTGGAAAATCGATTTTCGCGATGAGGCCTTTGCCCAAAGTAACTTATTTGCCATCACCGGGCCGACCGGTGCCGGTAAAAGTACCTTGCTCGATGCTATTTGTCTGGCGCTCTATCATCAAACGCCCAGACTAAAAAACCTCAGCCAGAGCAGCAACGAACTGATGAGTCGGCACACTGCTGAATGTCTGGCGGAAGTCGAGTTTTCAGTGCGCGAACAAAGCTACCGCGCTTTTTGGAGCCAACGTCGCTCCCGCGGTGCCATTGATGGCAATTTGCAAGCAGCCAAAGTGGAGCTGGCAACGCTCGATGGCAGCATTCTGACCGACAAAACCTCGGAAAAACTCAAGCTTACTGAGCAACTGACCGGCCTCGATTTCGCCCGGTTTACCCGCTCGATGCTTCTGGCACAAGGCAATTTCGCCGCCTTTTTAAATGCCAGTGCTAACGAGCGCGCCGAGCTGCTGGAAGAGCTGACCGGCACTGAAATTTATAGCCAAATCTCGATGCAGGTGTTTCAGAATTGTCGTGAGCTGGAGCAGCAGCAACAAATCACCCAGGCTAAATTAAGCGGGATCCAGCTGTTAAGCGCCGGGCAACTGGCCGAATTAACCGCCACCGAACAACAATTGCTGGCAGCGCAACAGCTGGCGCTGACATCGCAGCAACAACTACAACCCAAGCTGGACTGGTGGCAGCGCTTTACCGCGGCCACCCAAGAGCAACAACGGGCACAACTGCAATTGCAGCAGGCGGAACAAGCTCTCAGCCAGGCCAAAGTCGGCCTGGCTAAACTCGACAGTTACCCGCAAGTGCAAAAGCTCCAACCGCTGTATCAGGCGTTGGTGGCATCACGCCAGCTGCGGGATGAGTTAGCGCAGCAACAGCAGCAACTGCAGCAGAAATTCATCCCGTTAAGCGAGGCGGCAACGCAAAGCAGCCAGCAGATCTGGCAACGACTGCAACAGCGGTCGGCCATGCTCACGTCACAACAGCAGCAACTGCAGCAGCAACAGCAACAACTGCAGCAGCAAGTGGCACAGCGCGGCACCGCGACGCAGCTGGCAGAAATACTGGCCGCCTGCCGGCCACAATTGGCGCAGGTACAACAACAACAGCAGCATGCAGAAAAACTGGCATCACAAGTCGCGGCCTTAAGCGAGCAGCTGCTAAAGCAACAACACCGTGGTCAACAAAAAAAGCAGCAAGAACAACAACTGCAGCAAGCCGTACAACAAGCCAGCGCCAAGCTTGCCGAATTACAACAAAGTCAGCAGCAAATCGATGCACCGCAACTGCAGCAGCAACTGATGCTGTTGCAACAGGATCAGCGCGCGCTGACCGATGTTATCCGCATCGCGCAGCAATTCTGGCAGCAGAACCAAAAACAACAGCAGTTACAGCAAGCAAGCCAGCAACTACAGTCCACCGAATCGCAATTGCAGCAGCAACTGTTGCAGCTACGACAACAGTACAAAGCACAAACCGATAAGGTTAAAGACAAAGAGCAGATCCTGCGCCAGCAACAAAAAATCACTGAACTGACAGCGCTCCGTGCTACTTTGCAACCGGGTGAGGCCTGCCCTCTGTGCGGCAGTGCCGAGCACCCGGCGGTTGAACATTATCAGACGCTGGACCCCAGTGAAGCAGAACAGGCGCTCTTGGCGGCGCAGCAGCATTTGGATGCGCTGCGTCTGCAAGGTGAGCAGCTGCAGCAGCAAATTGCCCGGCTACAAACGCAGTTCACTGGCCATCAGACGCAATTGACTGACATGTCCCAGCAGCGACAGCAATTGCAAACACAGCTGGACGCCGCGCCTTTGTCCGCTGAACTCCGGCTCGGCGCAATGTCGGCATTTGCGCAGCAGGATGAGCAGCAACTACAGCAATTATTGGCGCAGTTACAACAGCAACTCAGCGCCACCCAGCAGCAATTAGCGCTGTTCCAACAGCAACAACAGGCCTTGTTAGACGCTCAGCAACAGGCGCAACAGGCACAACTGCAGTTGCAGCAGCTCACTCAGGAATTAGCACTGGAACGCCAGCAATATCAGCAGTGGCAAAAAGATCAGCAAGCGCTGCAGCAGCAACAGAGCGCCTTACTACAGGACATCCAGCAGCAAAGCGCCTTGCTGCAGCAACAACTGACCGGACAAGCGCTGCCAGCCGATGCAGCACCTTTGGATCTGCCAACCCTGACCCAGCAACTGCAACAGCGGCAACACCAGCTGCAGCAGTGGCAACAACAAGAACAGCAACTGACGTTACTTGACCAACAGTTGTTGCAACTGGCGCCGCAAGTGCAACAAGCCGCGCTGGAGCAGCAGCAGTGGCAAGCCAAGCTCGACATCGCCATCACCAGCGCTGCGCCGCCCATCGCCCTCCCGGAAGATCTGCCTCTGTTAACTGAGCAGCTCAGCAATCAGCAGCAAGCCTGGCAACAACAACAGCAACAACTGGCCACTTTACAAGGCGAACAACACAGCTTGCAACAACGTCAGCAACAGCAATCCAGCGAATTGGAAAGCCAGCAACAGCAATGGCAACAAGCACTGGCGGCCAGCCCTTTTGCCAGCGATGTCGCCTTTATTACCGCCATTTTATCCGAACCACAATTGCAACAATTGCAGCAACAGAAGCAGCAATTGCAGGACGCACTGACTGCCGCCCAGGCCTTGTTCAATCAGGCGCAGCAACAACTTGTGACCCTGGCCAGCAACCAGAAAGCACTGATGGCTGCTGGCGAAACATGGCCGGAACAAGCGGCGCTGGAACAACAACGCGATGAGCTGCAGCAGCAATTACAGCAGCTGAGTGAACAGCTCGGCCAAATCCGCCAGCAACTGAAACAACAGCAGGAACTGGCAACAACGCAAGCCGGGCTGTATCAGCAATTACAGGATCAACAGGCGCTGTATCAGGACTGGCAAAAACTTAATAGCTTAATCGGCTCAGCCAATGGCGATAAATACCGCCGTTTTGCGCAGGGTTTAACGCTGCAACAACTGATTGTGCTGGCGAACCGGCAACTGGATAAACTGCATAGCCGTTATCAGCTGGCGCGCAAAGCCGATAGCGAGCTGGAACTCTGGGTGCTCGACAGCTGGCAGGCCGACGCGGTGCGCGATACCAAAACCTTATCCGGCGGTGAAAGCTTTCTGGTCAGCCTGGCGTTGGCGCTCGCGCTATCCGATTTAGTCAGCCATAAAACCCGCATCGACTCGTTATTTTTGGACGAAGGTTTTGGCACCCTCGACCCGGACACGCTGGAGACGGCATTAGCCGCGCTTGATTCACTGCAAAGCAGCGGCAAGATGATTGGCATTATCAGCCATGTCGAAGCACTGAAAGAGCGTATTCCGGTACAGATTAAAGTGCAAAAGCAGGCTGGATCCGGTTGGAGTCAGTTGGTATTACAGAAGCTTTAACCTCAAGCGAGGGGTCGCGCCAGCGAACAGTGCTTACCGAAGGGGACCGTGAATAGATAAAAAGGGCTGCTCAGATGCAGGTCTGGCAAGACAAAAATGACATTTGTCATCCCCATTTGCTGACAGCGTTGGCTGGCTGTGGCGCGATATTGAATTTAAGCTGCAACCTTCTATTGCAAGCAGCTGTGCGGAGCACCTCATGGAACACATCCAATTAGAGCGGCGCTGGGCCTGGGTTTATCTGATCAACCTGATTTTTTTCCTATTGCCGCTGTTTTACGTCGACTACAGCGACTGGCAAATCGGCTTGTTGCTGTTGGCCATGTTGGTGTTTGTCGGTTGTTATTATTGGGGTTATCACTCGACGCTACCGCAAATGTGGCGACCGATAGCGGCGATGGTGACGATCGCCACCGCCGTGACGCCATGGAATCCGGGCTCGATTGCGTTATTTGCCTACTGTGGGTTTTTCATCGGCTTTAGCTACAAACCGGCTATCGCGGTGGCGGCCACCGGCTCTTTGCTGGCGCTATTAGTCTTGCTGCAACACCTAAATCAATTTCAGGGGCCGTATTTTCTGACTTACGGCGCGGTGTTGCTGCTTGGCATCACGTTATTTGGTTATCTGGAACGGCTGCGCCAGGTCAATCTGCGGCAGAAACAACAAAGTCAGGAAGAGATCACCCAGCTGGCGCAAATGGTTGAACGCGAGCGGATCGCCCGCGATTTACACGACATTATGGGCCACAGTTTGTCGTCGATTATCCTTAAAGCCGATTTAGCCAATGCACTGCTCAAAGCGCAGCGGCCAGAGCAGGCGCAGCAGCATCTGACGGAACTGGCGCAAATCGCCCGCGATTCATTGTCGCAGGTTCGCCAGACCGTTTCAGGTTATAAACATAAAGGCTTATTGGCGGAAGTTTCCGGCCTGGCGCAGCGACTGCGCGAACATGGTTTTGCCGTGCAGCTGAGCGGCGAAGTGCCCAAACTGGCAGCGCGGGAAGAATCTGCGCTGATTTTGGTGCTAACAGAGCTCGTCACCAACATTTTGCGGCACAGTAAAGGCGATAGCTGCACCATCAGTTTTACCGAAGACACCGCCGGTTGGACTTGCCAGGTCAGTGACAATGGTCAGGTGCAGCAACTGGGTTTTGGTAACGGTTTGACCGGTGTGCGCGAACGACTGGACGCGCTGCAGGCAAAACTCGACTATCAGCTGGATCAAGGGTGCCAATTGCAGATTTGGCTGCCGAAAGGAAAAACACTATGAGTATGAATGGCATGAAAATTTTATTGGCCGAAGATCAAGCCATGGTGCGTGGCGCGCTGGCATCGTTAATTACCTTGAGCAGTCCACATCAGATTATTGAAGCCGCCGATGGTGACGCCGCATTTAAACTTCTTAAAACTGAAAGCTTTGACTTATTGCTGACCGATATCGAAATGCCGGGCCGCAGCGGCCTGGAACTCGCCGCCTGGCTACAACAGCAAAAAAGCCCGACCAAGGTGGTGGTAATCACCACCTTTGGCCGCAGTGGTTATATCAAACGGGCGCTCGATTGTGGCGTCAGCGGTTTTTTACTCAAAGATGCGCCGGTCAGTGATTTGTTATCGGCACTGGAGAAAGTGATGGCCGGTAAACGGGTGATCGACAGCGAACTGGCGTTGCTGGCGCTGGGTGAAATTGATCCGCTGAACGACAAAGAGCGCCGCGCGCTGCGCCTGGCCGGTGAAGGCAAAACCACCGCCGAAATCGCCGGGATTTTATTTATCGCCGAAGGCACAGTGCGCAATTATCTCTCTGAAGCCATGGCCAAACTTAATGCGGCGAATCGGATCGATGCGGCGCGGATTGCCCAGCAGAAGGGTTGGTTGTGACCCGTTGGCCAAGTCGGAACTGCCATTCTCCGAACAAGCCAAGCACTGGCCAAAAAAGTAACAACAGCCAAATAATCTGTTCCCGTTCAATCAAGCCTGACGAGAACAGATAAGTCGGCAACCCTCCAGCCAGACAAAAACTCATGGCCCAGCGGCGTAATGTTAGATTTGGCATCATGACCTCACAAAAGTTAATGCTTTGCTGATGTGCTGCCGCAGCGTAGTTTAGGCAGTCCAGTGGGGGCCACGCTGTTTGTGGCCGGAACGAAATTAAATAACTTGTTAGGCCAGCCTCATAGCTATCTCATTTCTGACCCGCCTAAGCAGATGGATTATCATGATGAGAACAACGAGCAGGATGAGCAAAAGCATGACGGCGACCGTTGCACTTCCCGTATCAGCTGCCGCATAGCCGATGATAGTCCCCAAGACCATCATAACCACATAGGCAAGACGCCTATTGGATGCGCGCATTGCCAAATCCGTTCTGTGATGTTTTTCGCAAAAAACTATAACTCCTCCAAGCAAGTTCCAAATCATGACAAGATCAATAACGATCAGGGCCAGCGTATGAGCTTCTGACACGAAGAATCCCAATAAAGAAAAAAACATCAGGATCCAGCTCAAAGTGCTCGCAATAGCGAACTTCAGGGAAATGGCCTTCAATCCACCTGTTCCAACAGCAACCAGGATGTAGCCAGCGACGTCAGGCAACACGTCGAAGTTGCTGATGTTCAAATCAAGTAGTACGAGGATTAGTCCCCAGAAGATTTGGCTGAATCGTCTCGCTATCATCGTCTTTACCTAACGCCCGCAGCACGCGCGCGAACTTGTGAGCGTCGCAGGGGACGCAGGCCCCGAATGCCGCGGATTGTTATACTTGCGAGCGCGATATTTCATTGCATGCCTTTATGTTGTTTTTATTTAGTTGCAAGTAGTTATCGTGTTTAAAAAACTTTGGCCCAATCCAACCGTCTTCATGCGTAAACGCCATAGACCATGCAAAATTTTTTGGGAAGACATGAAAATCCAGCAATCTAGTATTAATTTCTGGTTTTATTCGAGTGACGAAAATTTCCTTTTTGAATTCCCCAAAATTATCAGGTAATAAATAGTAACTTGGCGCAAAGTGTTCCATGTATTTTGTAACAGCTTCTTGATTTTGCCAGTCACTGTGGATTTCATCCCATAAATATGATTTTCCGCCACGGATCCCGCGAAACGAAGTTCTATGTTTGCAAAAAACCGATAACCATTGCTGGGCAATAAAAAGTGCAGCGTCATCATCTATGATCTGAAAATTTGTAATACCCAAAGCTTCAGGCAAATTCAAATGTCACCCACCTGTATAACGCCCGCCACACACGCGAGCAACTTGTTGCGAGTCGAGCGCCGCAGGCGCGGTGTGCTGGCGTTTGTTATGCACGATTTTGCTGCCTTGGAAAATACTCGTTGAATATAACTGGATAAGAATCAAAGAACTCATCAGTTGTTTGAAACTGAAATTCATCAACTCGAACATTTTCCATACTTCCTGCGTCAGAAACATAAATTCCTACTTTGCCCATTTCTCCAACAGTCATGACAAATTTGTATCGGTCATTGCTGATGCATAAAGTCAGATAGCTGCAGCCATCTTGGTTATAGAACACTAAACTATGCTTTAGCTTTCTGGAATTAAAGCGAGAACTCAAGCCTCCGTAATATTTACGGAATGCTTCATCGCGAACTAGTTGCTCAAATGACATATCTGTTGGATTCATAGTTCAATATGCATAACAGTATTTTTTCAAAGGCAAAGAACCCGCAAGACGCGAAGTTTATTGCCTTCTTTTATGAATTTCACTCGGATGACGTTAACCTTTTACCAACACTAAATCAAACTCTTCCAAACATATTCACCAAAATAGGTAAGCGCTGGAACGGTTTCGCGCCCGCAAGACGGTGATTAAAAAACTCATAAGGAACGTTTTAAAGTAAATCAGCCTGCTGTTGATGGTCAGTTTGGGTAGTTGACGCCGAACATAGTTGGGGGAATTCGTGGACACTCTCATAACAGCTTCTCAGTAGAAGCGACAGTCAATGTCAGCAATTCAATGCCAGCAAGTGGCACAAGCGACTATCCAAGGCTCGCGATTTGGTCATGTCGCAACCACGAGCGCTGCCAGTGGTTTGCAACCGGTGGTGAGCAGAAGCGCATGAAAATGCCATCAACCCTCCATCTTGTTGTGGGTGAAGGTTCAGCACCCAACTGGCAACCACAGTGGCTACAAACACGGCAAATGACCAATGACGCTTTTGTCATAAAAAAAGCCCGGCAAGCCGGGCAACACAGGACAACGGGAGCGTAGAACTCTTTAACAGGATCTTACACCTGACGATTAACGGAACAGCACCAGATTGACCTGATTTTCCAGCAATTCCTGCTGGCCGCTGACTGGTTTCGGGTTGAATTGCTCGCGCTCCACCAGCGCAGCCAGCGATTGCAACGAATGTTCACCACTTTGAATTGCCTGGCCCAGGCTATGGCTCCAGCCGGCATAACGCTTGGCGACTGCAGCGCCGAGGAAATCTTTTTCCACTAACTGCGCAGCACGTTTCAGTGCAATGGCCAAGTGGTCCATCCCACCGATATGACCATGGAATAAGTCATTGCGATCAACACTTTGCCGGCGTAATTTGGCGTCGAAGTTAAAGCCACCGGTCGAGAAACCTCCGGCTTTGAGGATTTCGTACATCACCAGGCTTAACTCTTCGATACTGTTCGGGAACTGGTCGGTATCCCAGCCATTTTGCGCGTCACCACGGTTGGCGTCGATGCTGCCAAAAATGCCCAGTGAAATGGCAGTCGCCACTTCATGATGGAAGGAATGACCGGCCAAAGTGGCGTGGTTGGCTTCAATATTGACGCGGAATTCGTTTTCCAGACCGAATTGTTTCAGGAAACCGTAGACCGTCGCTGAGTCATAATCATATTGATGTTTGGTTGGCTCTTGTGGTTTTGGCTCAATCAACAAGGCACCTTTAAAGCCGATTTTATGCTTATGCTCAACCACCATTTGCATAAAGCGACCCAGCTGCTCGCGCTCCTGCCGTAAGTCTGTATTGAGCAGACTCTCATACCCCTCACGACCACCCCACAGCACATAGTTTTCACCGCCTAATTTTTGGGTGGCGTTCATCGCATGAAACACCTGCGTCACGCCGTAGCTGAACACTTCCGGATCCGGATTGGTCGCCGCCCCCGCGGCATAACGCGGATTGCTAAATAAGTTAGCGGTGCCCCACAACAGCTTCACGCCGGTTTCTGCTTGTTTTTGCTGCAGTACGTCGACCATCGCGGCAAAATTACTGATGTATTCTTTGATGCTGTTGCCTTCCGGCGCGACGTCGATGTCGTGGAAACAATAATACGGAATCGTGAGTTTGCTGAAAAATTCAAAAGCCACATCGGCTTTTGCCTTTGCTTGCGCCATGGCATCCCCAGCTTCTAACCAAGGCCGGTTGAAGGTTGGCTGTCCAAACACATCCTGGCCATTCCAACAGAAGTTGTGCCAGTAACAAGCGGCCATCCGCAAATGTTCGGCCATGGTTTTGCCGAGAATTTTTTCCTGCGCGTTGTAGTGCTTAAATGCCAGCGGGTTGCTGCTGTCGGCGCCTTCAAAGGCAATTTTACTAACTTGATCAAAATACTGAGCCACACTGCTCTCCTTTTACCTGCGAATACTTACCAATGCTGATGTCATCATGTTGGGCATTGCCCGGGGTAAGCACAATTATGTTTTTTCAGAGCAACCTTGTGCTTTTCGTCAGCAGCCCTTTGCTTAAGCACCGCAAAAATGCGGGGCTAAGGTCTGATACAAGGCTTTAAAACGCTGATAGCGCACCGCAAGCATTGCGTGGCGGTTGGGTTCTGGCTGATGCTGACTCACCACCGGCGGTGGCGGGCAAATATCGGCCAGGGCCGCAGCGGGCTCCAGCGCCAACCGCGCCAGCCGCGCCGCTCCCAGTGCCGGCCCGACTTCGCCGCCTTCGCGGAAGGTTAGAGTTTGGTTCAGCACATCCGCCAGTAATTGCCGCCAATAAGCACTGCGGGCACCGCCTCCGATCAAATTGATTTCATCAGGGAATAAACCCGACGCATGCAAGGCCTCCGCGCCTTGCGCCAGGGCAAAACTGACCCCTTCCAGCACCGAATAAGTCAGCACCGGTCTGCTGCTATCGTGATTCAGGCCAAACCAAACGCCCTGCGCATTGGGATTGTTATGTGGCGTACGCTCGCCAGATAAATAAGGTAAAAACAGCGGTGCATCAGCCGGATAACAGCCAGGCTCTATCCGGTTTTTTTCAAGCTCAGCCAGTAACTCAGCGACAGGTTGATGCGCGACCTGATCGGCATACCATTGCAAGCAACTGGCGGCACTTAAGGTCACCGCCATTAAGTGCCAGCTGCCCGGCAGTGCATGGCAGAAACTGTGGACCGCCGATTGCGGATTGGCTTTAAAGCCGTCGCTGACCGCAAAATACACACCGGACGTCCCCAGCGATAACATCGCCTGACCCGGCCGGACGATACCCGCGCCAACAGCGCCAGCAGCATTGTCGCCGCCACCGGCAATAATCGGCAGCTGACTTGGCAAACCCCAACGTCTGGCAAGTTCCGGCAGCACTACCCCGGTAATTTGATTGCCTTCATACAATGCAGGCATTTGCTCGCGGCTTAAACCACAAGCGCTGAGCATGCTATCGCTCCAATCGCGTTTGGCGACATCAAGCCACAAGGTACCAGCCGAATCTGAGAGGTCCGAGGCAAAATCGCCGCTTAAGCAAAAACGTAAATAGTCTTTGGGCAACAGCACTTTGGCGACCCGGGCGAAGTTTTGTGGTTCTTGCTGTTGTAACCAGAGTAATTTGGGCGCGGTAAACCCCGGCATTGCCAGATTGCCGGTAATTTCCGCCAGTTGCGGAACTGCCGCAGTCAACTGCTGGCACTGTAAAAAGGAGCGGCCGTCATTCCACAAAATGGCCGGGCGGATCACCTGATGGGCGGCGTCGAGCAACGTCGCGCCATGCATTTGGCCAGCTAAACCTATCGCCTGCAAGCCTTGCAGCGATTGACGTTCACTGAGCTGGTCCAAACATTGCTGTAACCCACGCCACCAATGGTCGGGATCTTGTTCCGACCATAGCGCCTGCGGTCGACTCACCACCAGCTCAGCCGTTGCACTGTCCACGACCTGACCATCCGCCGCCAGTAGAATCACTTTAATGCCGGAGGTTCCTAAATCTATACCTAAATACATAATAAGACTGCGCTCTGAAGGGGGAAAAGTGGCTCAATCTTTGGTGAGGCAAGGGCAGGCAGCAATTACGAAAATTCATAATTCGCTGCTGTTTTATGTTTTCTGGTATCCGAAATTTTCCGCGCGATCTAAGATGGAATTGCTTAAAAAAAGGGCTATCGGAAGTTGAAGTGAGTTTTTTGTCCACTTTAAAAAGTGAATAGACCCAAATAAAAATAATAAACCCAAAATCAGTGGCGTTGCAGGTAGGCCATGGTGGAACCGCGGCAAGTGAATGAATCACCATGAGCATCATGAACTATGCGATTGGCGTGAATGAACGCGGCCCACCCCCTGCAAGGTCAAGGATGAAGGGTTAAACAGGGTGACGACAACATGTTTAAAGCAAAACACAGCATTACGCTGCTCTTTAACGCCAACAAAGTGTACGACCGACAAGTCATTGAAGGTATTGGTCATTATCTGCAGTCTTCCAAAGTCGATTGGGATTTGTATCTGGAAGAAGATTTATTATGCCGGCTGGAGCACATTCATGAGTGGGGCGGCGACGGCATTATCGCTGACTTTGACGATATGAATATCCAGCGGGCACTGGCTGGTTCCAGCAAACCTGTGGTTGGGGTGGGAGGTTCCTATACCAAAGCGGAAGATTATCCGGCAGTGCCATATGTGGCGACCGATAACTTCGCGCTGGTGCAAGCCGCGTATGAACATTTGAAACGCAAAGGGTTGGACCGGTTCGCTTTTTATAGTGTGCCCACCGATGAGCAGCATCGCTGGGCCAGCGAGCGAGAAAGTGCCATCCGCAAATTGACCGCGCAGGATGGTTATGACTGTCAGGTTTATCAGGGGCACTGCACCCGGCCAGAAACCTGGCAATATGCGATGAACCGTTTAACCGACTGGATCCAGAGTCTGCCCAAGCCCATCGGCATTATTGCCGTCACCGATTCCCGCGCCCGTCATTTACTGCAAGCTTGTGAACATATCGGGATTGTGGTGCCAGATAATATCGCCATTATTGGCATCGACGATGATGACATTGCCCGCTACCTCAGCCGGATCAGCTTAAGCTCCGTGACTCAGGGCTGTTTCGAAATGGGTTACAAGGCCGCCAAGCTGTTGCATATGCAGCTGAACAATATTGATGTGGGTCATAAACGAATTCTGGTGCCGCCGGTTGGGGTGGCCTCACGCCAGTCCACGGACTTTAAAGCCCTGCGTGACCCCTACGTGATCCAGGCAATGCACTATATTCGCCGGAATGCATCACGCGGGGCAAAAGTAGAGCAGGTTACTGATTTTGTTGGCATTTCCCGTTCCAACCTCGAGCAAAGGTTCCGCGCCGAACGGGGCCATTCCATTCACACCGAACTGCACAATCAGAAACTGGTGCGCGCCTGTAAAATGTTGGTCGACACCCAGGTCAGTCCAACTGAAATCGCCAATATTTGCGGTTATCCATCGCTGCAATACATGTACGCCGTGTTCAAACGCCATTTTGGGCAAACACCGAAAGAATATCGCGAAAGCCGTGGTGCGGTGCTGAACCAGGTCGCCATGAACGAGTGAGCATAGGTTCACGGGGTTAGCGGGGGGTCAGAGTCATTAGATCAATGGGGTCAGAGTCATTGATTTCCAAAAAATCAATGACTCTGACCCCATTGATCCTCCAACCCCATTGTTTATATTAATGTAAACACATTGATCTTCCATACCGTGCGGGCTAGGTTTATCCATGAGTTCAAGGAGAGAATTCATGGCCCGTTTACCCAGATTATATATCCCAGGATGTCCGCAGCATGTGATCCAGCGGGGCAATAACCGTGCAGCTTGTTTTCATCAGGATGCCGATTACAAAGCCTATTTGTCGTTTTTAAAAGATGCTGCAATCAAAAATCAGGTAGCTATTCACGCCTTTGTCTTGATGACCAATCATGTGCACTTACTCGTCACGCCAAATGACGCCGATGGTGTCAGCCAGCTGATGCAAGCGTTGGGTCGAAAATATGTGCAGTTTTTTAATTACAATTACGAGCGAAGCGGCACCTTGTGGGAAGGTCGTTATAAGTCCACCGTGGTGGATTCCGAAAACTACCTGTTCAAAGTGTATCGATATATCGAACTCAATCCAGTGCGAGCATCGATGGTAGACAATGCCGCCGAATATCCATGGTCGAGCTATCAGGGAAACGCTTTAGGCAAACCGATTCAACTCCTCACACCACATCCGTTATATCGCAGCTTGGGTCAGACCGACAAAGAACGGCAGCAGATATACCGATCCATGTTTAGCGGTTTGATGTCTGAGGCAGATCTCGCTCTCATTCGGGAAGCGACGAATAAGTCATGGGGGTTGGGAGAGGAACAATTCAGGACTCAGACAGAAAAATCCACCGGCCGCCGCGCCACCCCCTTAGGTCGTGGTGGCGACAGAAAGTCGGCCAACTTCCGCAGTAAGTAGCAGGTCAGATCAATGGGGTTTTGGGATCAATGGGGTCAGAGTCATTGATTTCCAAAAAATCAATGACTCTGACCCCATTGATCCCAAACCCATTGAGCCAAAAAACGCACTAGAGTTCTGGATTTTCATAAACCGCAGCGCATTGTTACGAATCATATTTTTCCGTTTAATGGAGACTCTTGTTGTTTTTCTGGCCAGCAGTCTGGTGATTTGCTGACCGATTGATTATCACAAAGGAGTCACCGAAAATGCATCACGGATCTCATTGCGCCGCTCTGGTGTTAGGTTTGTTGTTAAGTGGATGTCAGCCGGCACAGCAAGCCGTTGCGCCTGTTGCAGGTTCTGCGCCGCAGGCGACCGCAAGTTTTGACTGGTTTGATTATCAGGGCAAAGACCCGATTTTCAGCACACCTTTGCCAGCAGGAACCTTCCAAAATCCCGTACTGGCAGGGTTTTATCCCGATCCCAGTATTACCCGCCGTGGCGACGATTATTACATGGTGGCTTCGTCCTTTACCTACGCACCGGGTCTGCCGATTTTACATAGCCGGGATCTGGTGAATTGGACCTTACTCAGCTACGCCTTAACCCGTCCGACGCAGATGGATTTTGCCGGTTTACAAGTCTCACGCGGCATTTTTGCACCGACCATCCGCTATCACCAGGGCACTTTTTACCTGATCACCACGGTGGTCGATCGCGGCGGGAATTTTATTTTGACCGCGAGCGACCCCGCTGGTCCATGGTCAGATCCTATCTGGTTACCAGAAATTGAAGGGATTGATCCAGATATCTTTTTTGATGACGATGGCAAGGTTTACATCGCTCACAATGGCGATGTGCCGGGCGAACCATTATATGAAGGCCATAAAGCAATCTGGCTGTGGGAATATGATCCGGTGGCCAAAAAGGTGTTGCCAGATTCGAAAAAACTGCTGGTCAATGGCGGTGTCGATCTGTCCACCAAACCGATTTGGATTGAAGCGCCGCACCTGTATAAAGTCGATGGCTGGTATTATTTACTTTGTGCGGAGGGCGGCACTGCCGACCAGCATTCAGCAGTGATCTTCCGCAGCAAAAGCCTGAACGAGCCTTTTGTGCCGCATACCGTCAACCCAATTCTGACCCAACGCGATTTAGCGCCTGAGCGGCCAGATCCCATCACCACCGCCGGCCACGCCGATTTTGTACAAACGCCGAATGGCGACTGGTGGGCGGTGTTTTTAGCGGCGCGTACTTATGATCAAATCTACTTTAATAGCGGCCGCGAAACCTTTTTGCTGCCGGTCAGTTGGGTCGATGGCTGGCCATTGATTTTAAAACAAGGGGAAACCATTCCATATCGCCCGGCAGCCCCAAATATCGCTGCGGCAGCACATGAGTCTGCAGTGCCGGCCATTGCATCAGCAACACCAGGCAAACTGCCCGCCGCCCCCTTGACCGGCAATTTTACCTGGCGCGATGACTTTAAGAGCAAAACATTGGATATTCAGTGGAATTTGCTGCGCGAATTTGATCAAAGCTGGCTGAAACTGGACGGCGAACAGCTGCATATTCAGGCGAAACCAGCTGGTTTGGAAACCCTGTTACAACCGGCCTTTGTCTCGCGCCGCCAGCAACATATGCATTATGAAAGCAGCAGCCAGTTGCAGGTGCCAGCGAGTGGGATTTCTGCGGGCATGGTGGCCTTTCAGAATGAGCAATATCACTACTATCTGGGCGTTCGCCAACAGGCAGAGCACACAGAGGTCTTTCTGGAGCAGGCCGCTGGCGCTGCACCGAAACAACTACTGAGCCAGAACCTTCCCAAAGCGACCACCATCAAACTGAAGATCAGCGGTCAAGCCGGACAAATCAGCTTTTATTATGCGGCGGATCAAGGTGAATGGCAGTCACTCGGTCCGGTGCAGGATGGCAAGTTGTTAAGTACCCAAGTGGCTACCGGTTTTGTTGGCACCATGCTCGGCCTCTATAGCCGTCAGGAAAATCAGCAGAGCCCGACAGGAACAGGCCAATGATCAGGACGTTGCACTCGACGCCATGGTTGACATGGCGCGGGTTAGGCGCACCTGCCGCATGCGTACTCTCGCTGTTGATATCGCTGCTGATATCGCTGCAGGCACAGGCCTTACCGGGCGATTATCTGGTCAAGGGTGCTGCTGCCAAGGGCGATTTCGCCCTGGTCGGCAGCAATACGCAGGCAGATATTTATGTCGACCCGCACGACTATCCGGGGCTGCAGCGGGCCATCAACAGCCTGCAGCAGGATATTCAGCACGTCAGCGACCGCAAGTTAACGGTCAGTCACAATCCCAATGCAAGCAATCCCAATCCGAGCAAAGCCAATCCAAGCCAGCTTGTGATCATCGGGACTCTGGGCAAAAGTGCGCTGCTGGATCAACTGGTGCGCGAAGGCAAACTGGATGTCAGCGCAATACGTGGTCGCTGGGAAGCCTTTCAAATTCAGCTGCTCGAAAACCCACTGCCGGGCGTTGCACAAGCCCTGGTGATTGCCGGTAGCGATAAACGCGGGGCGATATTTGGTGTGTATGATGTCGCCGAAACCATTGGCGTATCGCCCTGGCACTGGTGGGCCGATGTGCCGGTCGTCAAAAGTCCTAACCTGCACATCAAAGCAGGCACGCGGCTGACCGATGCGCCGAAGGTGAAATATCGTGGCATCTTCCTCAATGATGAGCATCCAGCGCTGAGCAACTGGGTCGCCGAGAAATTCGGCAACTACAATCATCAATTTTATCAGCATGTGTTTGAGTTATTGCTGCGCCTGAAAGCCAACTTTTTATGGCCCGCCATGTGGAATAACGCCTTTGCCGATGACGACCCGCAAAACATGCTGCTGGCCGATGAAATGGGCATTGTGATGAGCAATAGTCATCACGAACCGATGATGCGCGCAGATAAAGAATGGAATCGCTATGGCAAAGGCCCCTGGGAGTATTCCAGCAACCGCGAGCAAATTTATAAGTTCTGGCAGGAAGGCGCCAAACGCCATCAACATCTCGAAAGCATCTTTACCCTTGGCATGCGCGGCCAGGAGGATGAACCGATGAGCGAAGGCGAAAATATCGGTTTATTGGAGCAAATCGTCGCCGATCAGCGGCAAATTCTCAGCGAAACCTTCAAAGATCGACCGGTCAGCGCTGTGCCGCAAGTTTGGGCGCTGTACAAAGAAGTGCAGGGCTTTTACGAGCGTGGCATGCGGGTACCGGACGATGTGACGTTGCTGTGGGCCGATGATAATTATGGCAATATCCGCCGCTTACCGACCAAAGAAGAGCGGGGGCGCCAAGGGGGCGCTGGCGTTTATTATCATTTTGATTATGTCGGCAGCCCGCGGGAATATCGCTGGATTAACACCGTACCGCTGGCGAAAATCTGGGAGCAAATGAAACTGGCCTGGCAATTTCAGGCAGACCGGATTTGGATCGTCAATGTCGGCGATTTAAAACCGATGGAATTCCCCACCGACTTTTTCCTGCGCATGGCCTGGGATCCCACCGACTTCAACGCCGACAACCTGCAGCAATTTGCCGAGCACTGGGCAGCGCAGCAATTCGGCGCGCCTCTGACCAGGGAACATGCCGCCACTATAGCGCGGCTCCTCCAAGGCTATACCCATCATAATGGCCGGCGTAAACCCGAAGCCGTTGAACCTGGTACCTACAGTATTTTTCATTATGGCGAAGCCGAACGTATCAGCGCTGAGCTGGCGGAGCTCGTGGCAGCCTCCGATGCACTGGAACCGCTACTGGCCGCAAATCAGCGCGATGCATATGTGCAGTTGGTGTCGCATCCGCTTAAAGCCAGCCGGGCGATGTTTGAACACCAGCGCGCTGTCGCGATGAACCGTTTACATGGTGACCAGGGCCGCGCCAGTACCAATGATTGGGCGGCTCAGGTGAAATTCTGGTTTGATGAAGACGCCAGACTCACCGACCTTTATCACAAACTGGGCAACGGCCGCTGGAATCATATGATGTCGCAGCCGCATCTGGGTTACACCTACTGGCGTAATCCACCGGCGAATTTAATGCCGGTGGTGTTGATGGCAACGCCACAGCCGGTGGCCGATATGGGCGTGATGGCAGAGGGTTCGCCCTTGTCCTGGCCAATCAGTGAGTATCAGGGCAAACCTCTCCGTTTATTACCGTTTTATCCACAGGGGCAGCGGGTGCGTCAGCTGGAAGTGTTTAACAAAGGCAGTACGCCCTTTGCGTTTACCGCGACAGCATCCCACCCCTGGATCCAACTCAGCCAACAAAGCGGCACTGTCACAACGCAGCAACCTATCGGCGTGTCGATAGATTGGGCGCAGGCGGCGCTGGGTGAAAATCGGGGCGAAGTGCATGTGCAAGGCACCGGCTGGGGCGGCGCCCGTATTCAGGTGACCGCGCACAAAACTGCACCGGTGAAAGCGGCCGGTTTTGTCGACGCTGACGGCTATATTGCAATTGATGCCGCCAGTGCCCAGGTGGTGGCCAACAACAACCAACGCTGGTGGCAAAAAATTCCGGGGCTGGGCCGGGGCAATGCGTCGATGGCGGCAATGACCGAGCTGGATTATCAGGTGGGTAGCCACACCGCAGCGATATTGCAATCCGCTGCACTGGAATACCCGTTGTGGCTAAATCAGGCCGGCACTTTTACCCTCAATGCCATCATCGCGCCGACGCTGGATCTGGTGCCGGGTCGGGGGTTACGTTTTGCGGTGGCGCTCAATAACGAGCCGCCGCAATTGGTCGACACGCTGCAAGACTACAACGAGCAAGTTTGGGAACAAGCGGTGCTCGATGGCGTACGCACCGTACAAATTCCACTTCAATTCAAGCAAGCCGGAGCACACAAGCTGCGGATTTATCTGGTCGATCCGGCGCTGGTCCTACAAAAACTATTGCTGGATACCGGCGGTTTACAGCCGAGCTATTTGGGTCCGGTACAAAGTCCTTATCTGGAGCGTTCAGAATGAAATTACCCTTGAGCACCCTATTGTGTGCACTTTCGATACTATTCACTCAAACCGTTCAGGCTGCTGCCGCCCCCTCGTTGCAGCAAGCGTATCAGCCGTTTTTCCATATCGGTACTGCGATGAGTTTGGCGCAACTGGCACCAGCCAGTCAGCCACAACGGGACTTGATTAGCCGGCACTTTAACAGCCTGACCGCCGAAAACCTGATGAAATGGGAAGAAATTCAACCGCAGGAGGGCCACTTTGAGTTTGCTGCCGCCGACCAGCTGGTGGCTTTTGCCGAACAACATCAGATGTGGCTGGTCGGCCATACCATTTTGTGGCATGAACAAACGCCGGACTGGGTGTTTCAGGGGCCAGACGGCAAACCCGCCAGCAAGCAACTGTTACTGGACCGCTTAACCAAGCATATTCAGACGGTGGTTGGCCGTTATCAGGGCCGGGTGCATGGCTGGGATGTGGTGAATGAAGCACTCAATGAAGATGGCAGCCTGCGCGATACACCGTGGCGACGTATTTTGGGCGATGATTACATCGCCACGACCTTTGCCTTGGTGCATCAGGCCGATCCAAAAGCCAAACTCTATTACAACGACTACAACCTGTATAAACCAGAAAAACGCGCCGGCGTGCTGCGGATTATTCAGCAATTGCAGCAACAGCAGGTTCCCATTCATGCCATAGGCGAACAAGCACATTATGGTCTTGAGTCGCCAGCGCTACAGGAGGTTGAAGATTCGATCAGCGCCTTTGCCGCAACGGGTTTGGACGTGATGCTGACCGAGCTGGAAATCTCGGTCCTGCCATTTCCACCCGGTATGACTCCTGGTGCGGATATCAGTCAATACCAGGAACTGCAGGAGCAACTAAACCCGTACCGCGACGGTTTACCGGCAGAAATTGCGCAAGCCTGGCAGCAACGTTATCTGGATTTGTTTGCACTGTTACTACGCCATCACCGACAACTGCACCGGGTGACTTTTTGGGGATTGGATGATGGCCAAAGCTGGAGGAATAATTTTCCGATGCGCGGTCGGACGGATTACCCCTTGCTGTTTGACCGCCAACGACAAGCCAAACCGCTGCTCAATGCACTGATCGAACTGGCCACAGCCCAAACGCCAGCCGAGCCCAGAGTGAATCAGCTGGGTTTTGCGCCCGATGCACAAAAATTATTGCTGATCCCAGGCCGCGACTCGGTGCCACTGCAAGTTTTTAATCAAGCGACCGGTCAGGCCGTGCTGCAAGCGCAAAGTTCGCCAGCCCGGTTCTGGCCCGAATCGGCTGAATGGGTCAGCATCGCGGACCTTTCAAAGCTGACAACTCCGGGGCGTTATCGGGTGGAGATTACCGGATACGCCACGGTGACCATCGAGATTACTGCCGAACCTTATGCTGCGCTGCATGATGCGGCGTTAAAAGCTTATTATTTTAACCGCGCATCACTGGCACTCGAGCCCGCCTTTGCCGGTCCATGGGCGCGAGCGGCCGGACACCCGGATGATCAGGTACAGGTGCATGCTTCGGCAGCCTCGGCCAGCCGACCGGCCGGCTTTGTGTTAAGCGCAGCCAAAGGCTGGTATGACGCCGGTGACTACAACAAATACGTGGTCAACTCCGGCATTAGCAGTTACAGCCTGTTGCAGGCCTGGCAGGACTTTCCGGAGTTTTACCGCAACAGAACCTGGGCGATTCCGGAGTCAACCAACCAGCTACCGGATATCCTTGATGAAATTCTCTGGAATTTAAACTGGTTGAGCGCGATGCAGGACCCCAATGATGGCGGGGTCTACCACAAGCTGACCGAACTGAATTTTTCCGGCATTCAGCTGCCGGATCAAGTCACAGCACCGCGGTATGTGGTACAAAAAACCACCGCTGCGGCACTAAATTTTGCGGCAGTACTGGCCAAAGCCAGCACCCTACTTGGCGGGTTTGAGGCGCAACTGCCCGGTCTGGCGCAACAGTATCGCCAGCAAGCTTTGCGGGCCTGGCAATGGGCACAACAACATCCACAACAGTTTTATCAGCAACCAGACGACGTACATACCGGCGCTTATGGCGATCAGCAGCTGGCCGATGAGTTTGCCTGGGCTGGCGCTGAGCTGTATTTAATGACGGGCGACGCCGCTTATCTGCAGCGATTGCAGGCTCTGGAAGGGCCGATGAGCACGCCCTCCTGGGCTAATGTCAGTGCTTTAGGGTATTTTTCATTGGCTTCAAACCCAAGCGCGGATCCGGCAGTGCGGCGCTCCGCACAGCAAAAAATCCAGACCGCGGCAGCCCAGATCCTGCGACAACATCAAAGTTCTGCCTATCAGGTTGCGATGACAAAACCAGATTTTGTCTGGGGCAGTAATGCGGTGGCGATGAATAAAGCCATGTTGTTGTATCAGGCCTGGAAAATTTCCCCTGATGCGCAGCTGCAGCAGGCGATGCAGGGCTTGCTCGATTACGTGTTGGGCCGCAACCCGCTGCAGATGTCCTATGTCACCGGCTTTGGTGCGCGCAGCCCGCAGCAGATTCATCACCGCCCTTCAGCGGCGGATGCGGTCAGTGCGCCGGTTCCTGGTTGGTTAGCCGGCGGCGCTCAGCCCGGACAACAAGATCAGTGCCCTTACCCCAGTCATTTGCCGGCAACCAGCTATCTGGATCATTGGTGTAGTTATGCCAGCAATGAAGTTGCCATTAATTGGAATGCCCCCTTGGTGTATGTGGTCGCCGCCATCCACAACATGCACTAAAAGAATTCAGGCCAGCATATTGGTCTGACCTATCGAACTCCAACAAATACATTCACTTATTGATGTTAACCACTTCGGGTGCAGGCTTTCGCCGATCTCCCTGCTTCATTTTGAGGCGGTCGCGCTCATAAAAGGTGCGAATTCTGTTTTTGCTATTCCGTTTTTTCCAAGAGGGTTTGACGGCTAAATAATCACCACGCACTATCAAACAGGCGCCCCTTTCGCAGTCGTCCTGCCCCTTTGAGGCAACTTTGGACACTGCGAAACAGCAAGCGGCAATGACAGGCAAATAAACAGCACAACCGGCAGGTGTCAGGCTTGGATCCTCACGCGAAGTACCGGCTGGCAAACAAGAATAACAGGGGAGAAACTCGATGGTGCGACGCAGTTCGGACAAAACCACAGCCCATAAACCGGTCTTTCAACGATCACTCTTAGCGATGGCCGTGATGGGCCTTTCCGTCAGCAGCTACGCTCAGCAAACCAATCCAGATCCTGAAGCGAAAAAATCTGAGGCCGAACAGGTCGAAGTGATTGAAGTAAAGGGCACGCGCGCCAACCTGCAAAGCGCCCAAAACGTCAAACGTTTGGCCGACACCGTGGTCGACGGGATCTCCGCTGAGGATATCGGCGTGCTGCCGGATCGCAGCGTGTTGGAAGCCATTTCCCGGGTCGCCGGGGTGTCGATTGAACGTTTTGCCGGCCCGGATGATCCAGACCACTTCAGTGTCGAGGGAAGCGGCGCCATCATCCGTGGCATGACGCAAACCCGCAGCGAATTTAATGGCCGGGATTCATTCACTGCCAACTCTGGCCGCGGTTTGTCTTTTCAGGACGTGTCGCCTGAACTGATGGGTGGGGTGGATATCTATAAAAACCAAACCGCCGATATGATTGAAGGCGGGATTGGCGGTACAGTCAGTCTGCGCACACGCAAACCTTTTGATGCCGACGGCCGTTTGCTGGCAGTGAGCGGCGACTGGTCTTATGGTGATCTGGCTGAAAAAGGCAGTCCAACGCTGTCAGGGCTGTTTAGCGATCGCTTTGCGCTGGATAACGGCAGTGAACTGGGATTTTTGGTGAATGCTGCACACTCACAACTGTATGGTGAGTCGCATGGGATCCAGTCGGATGCTTATGTACCAGTCTATGCCCGCACCATTGCCGGTGCCGAAAACTTTGTCGGCAGTGACAACAACGGCAAAGTCTGGATGCCAAATGCTTCTAACTTGTTGAAAAAGTTTGATGATCGGGAGCGCACCGGTTTTTCGACCGCTTTGCAATGGCAAAACAAAGACGAAACTTTCCTGTCCACTTTTCAATATATCCGCTCCGACAGCCGTTTATCCTGGCATGAACAGGCGGTGAAATATCAGGGCGGTTATTACAGTATCGACGGCCGTCGTTCCAGACCGCTGGAAGGCACCCAATTTGAATTCGATGATGAAGGCCTGTTTGAATCCGGTATTATCACTCAGGGCGTCGACGGCTGGCGGGCGGCGGATGGCAACGTGGATCGGGTGGCACGTGGCTGGGGCGATAATGCCCGCAACCAATTTGGTTATGTTACCCAGTTTGACAGCCGGGTCAAAGATACCGAAACGCTGGTGGAAGATTTTTCGTTAAATTTCCGCTGGAAAGCCACCGACAGACTACAACTGACCAGTGATTTCCAGCTGGTTCAGGCCGAGACCAGCGACGATGATGTGGTGATCCATACCGCCGCTTTTGCCGGCCAGGAATATGATATTCGCGGCAGCACGCCAACCATGCGCTTGTTAGAACCCTGGTTTGGTTACCGCGATGCCAATCCGGGTTTATTTGCCACAGGATATCCGGGCTTTAGCGGTGATCCGGCTGGCGATACCAACTACTTCCAGGATCCGAGTTCTTATTTCCTGCGCAGTGCAATGGACCACTATGAACGCTCAGATGGTGAATCCGTCGCGGCGCGGCTGGATGCCACTTATCAATTAGACAACCTTGGCATTTTAACCTCACTGCAAACCGGTGTCCGTTATGCCAAACGTGAGCAAACCGTCCGCACCACCAGTTGGAACTGGGGGTCATTGGCACCTGAGTTTTCTGGCTCTGCCCCCGCCGGCTGGCTGGACACGCTGCAAGGCGCTGCGCAAGATTTCGAACTGGTTGATTGGTCAGATTTCCATGGTGGAAATGTGGCACAAATTCCAGGCAACCAGACCATTCATGCGACCGAAGCTTTTGTTCGCTCCATCATGGGCGCGAATCCGGCCCGACAGCCGTTTAAATCTGCTGGAGGCAACTGGACACCTTACCCACAGCGTAATGGGGTTGATAGCAAATTTGGCATTTTTACCCCAGGCGAGGTGAATGAAACCGAAGAAACCAATAAAGCGGTGTATCTGCGGCTGAACTTCGAAGGGGATGGCGACCTGCGCTATTCAGGCAACTTTGGCTTACGTTATGTGGTACTGGATCGGGATGCCGTAGGCGCGGTGACTTTCCCGGATTTAATTCCTGATTTCCTGCCCCCGGAGGCATTACGAAATCGGCAACTCAATCCGACGCTGGTGTTGAATTACGTCAATCAGCAAGTCGCTAACGGCACCTATGCCACGGTCGAAGATGCGCTGCGCGCTGATGAAAATCGTTGGATTGGCGATCCGCTGAACTATCTGTCAGATGCAGATCGGGCCTTTGGTAACGATACCGAGGAGCGACTCAGTGCCAATACCACCTTTAAAATGTGGCTGCCGAGCTTCAACATTAAATATGAAATCACGGATGAACTGATCGGTCGTTTTGCGTTTTCCAAAGCCGTCGCCTTGCCGGATATGGGTGATGTGCAGAATCGGATTACCCTGGGCAATGAATCAGTGCAGGCGGAACGTCCTATTCAGGTGATTGATCCAGACAACCCGCCGCGGCCACAGGATAACCTGATCCAACGCGCTTATGTGCCGGCCTGGACCGGTAGCGGTGGTAATCCCTATCTGAAGCCGATGGAGTCGGTGCAGTTTGACGTGGCTCTGGAGTGGTATTTCGCCGATGTGGGTCAATTAAGTACCACCTTCTTCTACAAAGATTTGAAGAACTATTTTGTCCAGGGAGCCTTTGCCCAAAACCAGACCAACCCAATCAGTGGCGTTAGTCAGACGTCGTTGATCAGCACCACCACCAATGGCGGTGACGGTAAAATGCGTGGTCTGGAAGTTTCCTACCAGCAGTTCTATGACCAATTGCCGGAACCCTTTAATGGCTTAGGGATGCAGGCCAGCTTTACCTACATTAAAGCCAGCGGCGTCCCGAACAATGAAGTCGCGGTTGAGGATGAAAGTTGGCTGGGGGATGATTTTGAAGATACCGGCATCCGGGTCAGTATGGATACGATTCCATTGCAGGGGCAATCGGATCGGACCTTTAATATCGTCGGGATGTACGAAAAAGGCGATTGGAGTTCCAGGTTGGCTTATAACTGGCGGTCAAAGTATCTGTTAACGACCCGGGATGTGATCAGTAAAGCACCGCTGTGGTATGACGATCACGGCCAATTGGATGCATCCATTTTTTACAATGTAAATGCGAATTTCAGCATTGGTTTGCAAGCGACCAACCTGACCAATTCGCAATCAGAAACCCTGATGTTACTCAATGACGAGGGACAGGAAGCAGGACGCTCCTGGTTTGTTGCCGATCGACGGATTGCATTGGTCGCACGCGGCAATTTCTGATGTCGTTCAAACAATGGCCGGTGGCATTTTGCAACTGGCCATAGTTTTCACTGGAAGTACCCTATGCCAGAGCAACAACGCATTATTATTCTGGGGGGTGGTACCGCTGGCTGGATGACCGCTGCGGCTCTGGCCAGGTTTTTACCTGCCCATCGTTATCAAATCACCCTGATCGAATCCGAGCAACTCGGCACCGTGGGTGTTGGCGAAGCCACAATTCCCCTGATCCGCCAGTTTAATCAGTGGATTGGCTTGCCAGAAGCCGAGTTTATGCAAGCCACAGGCGCCACTTACAAACTGGGTATCCGGTTTCAAGGATGGGGTACTGCGCACAGCGATTATATTCATCCTTTTGGGTATAGCGGGGACGATGTTCATGGGTTGCCTTTCCATCAAATCTGGTGCTGGTTGCGGCAACAAGGCAAGCCAGTACAGGCTTTTGACCAGTATTCGCTGGCGGTGCTGATGGCCCGGCAAGGCCGGTTTCAATCGCCATCTGCCGAGAGCGCTGACCCGTTATCCGCCTTTAACTATGCCTATCATGTCGATGCTCACCGTTATGCGGCCTTGCTACGCCAACAGGCGACTGCACAGGGGGTCATTCGGGTGGAAGGAAAAGTGGTTCAAGTGCAACAACGGCCTAATGGTGATCTGCAGTCCTTATACCTGGACCAAGGCACCCAGCACAGCGCCGAGCTGTTTATTGATTGCTCTGGTTTTGCCGCGCTACTGATTGAGCAAACTTTAAATAGCGGTTTTGAAAATTGGCAACATTGGTTGCCCTGTGATCGGGCGTTGGCAATCCCCAGCGAGGCGGATCCAAAACCCACGCCCTACACCAGCGCCAAAGCAATCAGCGCCGGCTGGCAATGGCGCATTCCACTGCAACATCGCACCGGCAATGGTCTGGTATATAGCAGTGCATTGCTGGATGATGACCAAGCTGCACAGACGCTGCATGATGGGTTATTACAACCGGCCAGCACCAAGGCAAAAGCGCTGCGGTTTACCACGGGCCGACGCCGTCGAAGCTGGCAGCGCAATTGTGTTGCCATTGGCTTAGCCGCTGGTTTTCTGGAACCGCTGGAATCGACCAGTCTGCATTTAATCCAATTGGCGATTGAGAAATTACTGCTGTATTTTCCATCCGGCGCCAGATTAACGATCAGCGATACGGAGCGTGATCACTTTAATCAGCAAATGGAATTGGAATATCTGCGGGTGCGTGATTTTCTGATCCTGCACTACAAACTCAATCAAAGACCGGAACCTTTCTGGCAGCAGTGCGCCCGGATGTCGCTCCCCGATAGCCTGCAACAGCGATTGGCGATGTTTCAGGAAAATGGCCATCTGCTGGCTTACCGGCAGGGTCTGTTTCAACCGCCGAGCTGGCTGGCGGTGATGCTGGGTCAGGGAGTCACACCCAGGCACTGCGATCTGCGGCTGCAACCACAAAACACGGATCTCTATCAGCAAAGGTTGGCGCATCATCAGCAGCAGTTGCAGCAACGGGTGGCGACAATGCCCAGCCATCAGGCCGCATTGCAAGCTCAGCCCGGCAGCGAAAGTCTGGCCAGCCCCAGCATTTATGGCAGCCGGAGGACAGCATGCAACCATTAAAACCCCTGGTGGTGTTGGGTCAGGGACTTTGGCTGGAGATGGCTTGTGCGCTGTTGTCGGCACAACTGTCGGCGCAACTGCGACCTGATGGCTGGCAGGTGATCGCGGTGACGTCAACGGCCGGGGAGCCGGAGCCCGCCAGCCTGATCTGCGATCCGGAAATAGACTTCTGGTGTCAGCGCTTGCAATGGCCATTGAGCCAACTTCTCAGTGCAGGCCAGGGGCGGGTCAGTTTGGGTCACCGTTATCACGACACCACAAAAAACTGGTTTGTGCCTTATGGTCATTATGGTTTACAACAAGATGCCAGCGAATTTGATCAAGCGCTGCTGGCATTTTTAGCCGGTGCAGATGCCGATTCTAAACTCAGCGCCGATGATTTTTCAGTCGCGGCCCAGGCTGCAGCCCGGCATAAGTTTGCGTTTGCTCCGGCCAACCGACCTGATTTAGTCCATGCCTTAAGTTATGGCTTGCAACTGGAAACCGCGCCGCTGGTGCAATGGCTGCGACAACAGAACCTAAAGGCTGGGGTGCGCTATATTCAAAGCCAACAAATCCAACCACTGCGCGGCACTGACGGCTGTACTTCTGCGCTGCAATTAGATCAAGAGCTGCTCGAGCTGAGTTTTTGTATTGATTGTCGTCGCCCTACGGCACCAGCAACAGGTACGCTGTGGTTGTCGGCGCGTGATCCGGCGACTTCGTCAGCGCCTTGCGCCAGTGCCATACGCACCGATTGGGGCTGGTTGGTGCAGCATCAGCTGGCGAACTGTAGTTACTGGCACACCTTGTGCGATACCACCCACTCTCCGCTGCAGACAGTGCAACAACAATTGGCGCGGCTTACCGGGATCAGCGAATGGCAAAGCCATCCAGCCGCTGAAGCAGCCCCCATGGATCACCCATGGCAGCACAACTGGCTGCAATGTGGCCCTGCCGCCGCCAGCCTGGACCATCCGCTATTTAGCGGCCTGATGGCACTGCAGTTTTTGTTACTGCAATGGCTGGATCTACTGCCGACCACTGTGGCCAGCCCGGCGACGGCCAGCCTGTATAACCAGCACTGGCAACAATACCAAATGGAAGTCCGCCACTACCTGCTCTGTCATCAGGATCCGCTGACCACAACTCAAGGTCGTTTATTTCAGCGACTCGGGCGACTCCCACCTGCAGAAACCTCCGCGATTCAGCCTGCACAATGGTTAGGATTATTGTATGGTTTAGGTGTCCGCCCCGAGTTACCCAGTATGTTACTGGCCAGGCGCAGCGAAGCGTCGATTCACTTAGCACTACAGCAGGTTCAGCAAAGCATTGCCAGGCTGATTGGCGGGATGCCGTATCACACCGAGACTCTGCAGCGACAACAAACCACCGTCCGAGGTATCTGATGATCGATAAAATAAAAAAAATAATCGTGCTGGGCGGTGGCTCCGCCGGTTGGATGACTGCGGCGGCCTTAGGTAAGGTGTTGAAAAATCAATACTGTCAAATCCAGGTCATCGAATCTGAAAAAATCGGCACGGTCGGGGTCGGCGAAGCAACCATTCCGCAGATTATTCTCTACAACGAATTGATTGGGCTGAATGAAGATGAGTTTATGCGCCGCACTCAGGCCACCTTTAAGCTGGGGATCCAGTTTGTTGACTGGCACCGGCAAGGCAGCAGCTATTACCATGCCTTTGGCGAAGTCGGCAAAAATATGGAAGGGCTGCAGTTTTACCATTATTGGCTAAAAATGCGTGCGGCTGGGCAAGCGGCTCCCTTGGATGAATACACCCTGAGCTCGCTGGCCTGCGATGAAAAACGTTTTATGCGATCCATTGATGCCGGTCATTCACCGCTATCCAACATTGCTTATGCTTTTCACTTTGACGCCGGTTTGTTTGCGGCTTATTTGCGCGAACTCGCCGAAAAATGGGGCGTAAAGCGCACCGAGGGCGAAGTGACGGCGGTGCAGCAACTGGACAATGGCTTTATTCAGTCGCTGCAATTGGCCGATGGCTCGGTGCATGAAGCCGATTTTTTTATCGATTGCTCTGGTTTTCAGGGGCTCTTGATCGAAAAAACCTTAAAAACCGGCTACGAGGACTGGAGTCACTGGCTGCCTTGCGATAGCGCTATCGCAGTGCCCAGCGCCAGTAGCTGCGAGCCCTGGCCGTTTACCCGCGCTAAAGCGCACAGCGCTGGGTGGCAATGGCGCATTCCACTGCAACACCGGGTTGGCAATGGCCATGTGTTTAGCAGCCAATATATGTCAGCCGATGAAGCCACCGCCATTTTATTGCAAAACCTCGATGGTGAACCTTTGGCAGAGCCACGGCAAATCCGCTTCACCACCGGCAAACGCAAGCAGTTTTGGCAGAAAAACTGTCTGGCGATTGGTCTGGCCGGTGGTTTTATGGAACCGCTCGAGTCGACCAGCCTGCATCTGGTGCAGGCGGCCATTTCGAAACTGTTTAGCTTTTTCCCGGATCGCAATTTCTCACAACATGATATCGACGAATTTAATCGTCAAATGCACTTTGATTACGACCGGATCCGCGATTTTCTAATTTTGCATTACCATGCCACCGAGCGGCGCGATTCAGCCTTCTGGCGGTATTGCAGCAGCATGGACGTACCGGCAGAACTGACGCAAAAAATCACTCAATTCCGTGATCACGGGCGGATTTTCCGCCATAACAACGAAATGTTCAGTGATTTGAGTTGGTTCGAGGTGATGATCGGTCAAGGTATCATGCCAAAAAGCTATCACCCGCTGGCCGATGTATTTCCGATGGCCGATTTGACGAAACGACTGGAGGGGATCCGCAGTGTGGTGCGAAAATCGGTCGACTATATGCCGTCGCATCAAAGTTACATCGATCAGTTCTGCAAAGCGCCGAACGTCTATTAATGGCGCAGTCGCAAGCAAAATGGCCAAACCTGACCGCCGACGGCCAGATCAGAGCCAGCCTGATGGGCAACGAACAGCAGCCGCTGTTGGTGGTAGATAACTTTTGGCCAGAACCGGCGCAATTACTGCGTTATGCACTGCAACAAGGCAATGTTGCGACGGCTTCGGGCTGGTATCCCGGTTTACGCTCGCCGGCACCCGCCGTTTTTGGCAGCGCCGTATTACAACAATTGGGCGGCGTGATGCGGCAGCTCTTCGGCGTCAGTGCGGAACAAATCTCCCAGATCGAGAGTTATTATTCACTGGTTTGCACCCCGGCCGCAGAGCTAGCGCCACTACAGACCATCCCGCACTTTGACCGGCCACACCCCCGCGATCTGGCGGTGATTTATTACCTGTGTGATGAACAACACGGTGGCACCAGTTTTTACCGCCATCGGCGCAGTGGCTTTGAAGCGATATCGCCCGAGCGGCAACTACATTATCAGCAACAGCTGGTTGAAGATTTCCGGCAGTATGGCAAACCTCATGGCTATATCAATGGCGACACCCCGATGTTCCAGCGGATCGCCAGCGTACCGGCGCGCCGCAACCGGCTGCTGATGTACCGCTGCTCATCATTACATTCCGGCGATATTGCAGAAAACTACAGTTACGACCTCAACCCCGCCACCGGCCGTTTTACCATCGCCGCGTTTTTGACTGGGACTGAAAGTACCGAATGAGCGGATACCACGACCAATGCATGGTGTTATCGGAAAAGGCACTGGTCAAGAAACCCGCGATGCCCTTGTTCGTCATCAACATCATTGATAACCAAGCGCTGCAAGTGCTGCCGCGATGTCTTGTCGCAATATGCTGACATTATGGTTTTGCCGGAACACTAAGTAACTCACCTGCAGTTGATTGTAAGTTTTATTCAGACCAGGAGTGGGTTCATCAGCAAACAGCTTTTGCCATTCGTCTTCTGCTGCAACCCAGGAAACCGGCAGTTTTTCAGTCTGCCCTGTGGCGAGTACCTGATCAATTTGCTGCAACAGCATGGCGATGCTATCGGTTGCCAGCTGCGGTTTCACCACCAGCGATTGTTGCGCGCTGCTCAACGGGATACTGAGCGTGACGAGCAGAAATATCAGATAAAGTTGTTTCATGGAGCACTCCATTCAATAGGTTTAGAAAACCCGGCTGTAGCCAAGCGCGATAAAATCGAGGCCAGGATTTGGTTTTTTAAAGCCGGCATTGGAATAATGCAGATAGCGTAAACTGATCGAATCTTCGTGACTGAGCTGGTAAATCAGCCCCAGGCGGTCTTCAAACTGATAGTGGCTACTGACGTTTTTACCGGCAAAAGTGGTATCGTCCAGCAAGGACACGCCAATCCCAAACTCTGCAAGCAGTTCTTTTTCAAACACTTTACCCAGCGAGAAGGTCAACACGGGCGACACGGCCAGCACCACATTTTGATCGGTATCGTTTTCAGGACCAAAACGCCAGAAATTGGCACTCATTTCAAAACTAACCGTACCCGCGATGCCATAGTCCTGCAGATACCGGGTAAACAAATCAGATTCACGCTGCACCGCAACTTTCACCCCCTGCACATCGCCTTCGCCCTGCACATAAGCCAAGTGCAGCTGATGACGGGGTTCGGCTACTCCGCTTTCTGACGTCGCTGCGAATACTGGTTGTGGCAGGCCGGCAACCAGCAAGGCTGCGGTTAAAACCTGCAGCACTGGTTTGCGCCAAAGCCGCGCTTTGAGACGGGTAAAAACAGACATGTTGAACTCCAATAGATTGCATTAACGCGATGGAGTGCTATTATCCGGAACTAACAGCAACATTTAGTGCTGAAATTATTGCAGAACGTACCAACCTTCTGACTGGAGGAGTGATGAACGGGATATCAGACAACATCGCAGGTTGCTCGATTGAGGCATCATCAACGCAGCCGCATGTCGATCGACTGACGCCGCTGCTGGCGCATTTTTCGCCCAAAGCTGCCCTGCATTTTCATGGCAAAAGCTGCGATAAATCGTCCTATTGCCCAAAAGGCGATCAATCCTATTTGCATCTGGTTGAACGCGGCAGCGGCAGTATCTTGCTGGATCAACAAGAGTTTGCCATTACCGAACCTTGTTTAATTTATATCCCACGGGGCGATGCCCACAGTTTCACCAGTCTGGCACCAGATAGTCTGCAACTGTATTGCGCCACCATCGACGCCGGGCAGGTCGCCGGCAATCCAATCCTCAGCGCATTGCCTGCAGTCAGTGTCATTCCACTTTCGGCCTGCAATTCGTTACGAGACTTAATCCAGATGATTTGGCGCGAGAACAGTGCCATGTATTGTGGCCGGGAAGCGGCAGTCAACCGGCTCACCGAATACCTGCTGATTTTGTTGCTGCGACATATTTTAAGTGATAACCCACCACAATCCGGACTGATGGCTGGCTTGGCCGATCGTAAATTGGCTTTGGTATTTAACGCCCTGCACCAACAACCCCAACTGGATTGGGATTTAGAACAAATGGCGCAGGAAGCCGGGATGTCCCGCGCTCGCTTTGCCGAACATTTTCGTAAAGTGGTCGGTTGCACCCCCAACGATTATCTGACGCAATGGCGGTTAACACTGGCCCGCAAGCAGTTACTAGCCGGCGAATCGCTGAAACAAGTGGCACCAGCGGTCGGCTACCAAAGTGTGGCAGCCTTTCACCGGGTGTTTCGCAGCCGGTTTGGCCAAACGCCAAAAGAGTGGTTGCATGGCATGAGTTCGCATGCGGCTTGAGCCTCTTCCGGTCATCCCAATACATACGCCAGATTGTGATGAATTGTTAAAATAAGCATTTTCGGTACATGTTTTGCTTAGCCTAAAGCACAAACTTTAGCGGGAGAACATGGTATGCATGTACAGAGTGCCGGTTATATCAGCCAACGCGGCGCAGTTGGCGCCGATTCACAAGCGATTCCAAATGAGCCATTGCAGACACTGCAAAGTACGGTTGTAAGCTTATCTGATGCGGCGATCAACGCCGCGAAACATGAGAGTGCTCCGCAAAAATATGTGATGTTTGATAGCTTTGGAACTCAGGCTCACCGCACACCTCCACAACCCTCCAGTGCGTTGGAAGAAATGATTTATGCGCGCGGAGCACAGCGCATTGATTTCACTCAGGTGCCAGCCCGTTGGCCTGAAAACAATCAAGTGCTTAACTATGAGACCTGGTTGAGCTACGAAAAAGAAATTGATCAACATACCAACCAACGGATCGAAATTTACGAACAGGCAATGGTTGCCGGACTGTCCAAGGAAGAAATCATCCAGAAAATTGAACAATACAACAGTACCTTAAACGCTCGCTATTATCACAGTACTGCCGTGGAAGACCGGGCCGATGATATTGAACGCCCAAAAAATCAATTGCCGCCTGCCGGCTCATCAACTCCGGACATACTCAACATTCGTGAGCAGTCCTACGGCGAAATGGTGTCCGCCATGAGCAAAGTCCGAAAAGCGCTGCAGTCTTATAGTGGTTGATCGCTCAACTAGCCGTTTCGGTAGCGACCATGCACAAGTGAGCGACTGCTGTCAGGCGATTAAGCTCTGCCGCAACTTAATTAACTGGTCGCGCAACGCTTCGACTTCAGCCAGAGAACTGCCACAACGGTGCGCGATATGCTGATTAACCTTCCGGGCTTCCTGCGCCAGCACACGGCCCGTGTCGGTTAAACGAATTTCCAGGGTGCGTTCGCTGTGTGGGCTGCGGGCGCGGATCAGCAAACCCATCTCCTGCATCCGCTTTAACACCGGGGTTAAAGCGCCGGATTCGGTGTGTAGTTTCTCCGCGATATCACGCAGCGCCACACCATCCTGTTGCCATAAAATCAGCATCACCAGATATTGCGGATAGGTCAGGCCAATATGTTCCAGCAGGGGTTTATAGGTTTTGGTCATGGCCAGCGAAGTGGAATAGAGCGCAAAACACAGCTGATTGTCCAGATGCAAAGCGCTGGCTGGCCAGGCGCAAGTGTTGCCGTTTTGCAGCGCATTTTCCGTTTGCGTCGACGATGTTTGGTGTTGTGCCATGGTAGGTCTCACTTTGTGTCTTATCGATACAAGCAACACAAGCCAGCAGTGCCGGCTTGTGTCTTGCTATCTTGCTAAGCAATAGCGCTGTGGTGTTGTTAGCGCTGTTATTTCAAATGCTGTTGTAGCGCATGAGCAGCATGGTCCAGTTGGGCCTGGACAGTTGGCACTGAGCTCAGCGGGTTTAACAGGCCAAAGTCGTGGATCATCCCGTTATATCGCACTGAGGTCACAGTCACGCCAGCCTGGTCCAGTTTGATGGCATAAGCTTCACCTTCATCGCGCAGCACATCCAGCTCAGCGGTTTGTACCAGGGCTGGTGGTAACCCCTGCAGCTGGGCGGTAGTAGCCCGCAGTGGCGAAGCATAAATGGCGTTGCGCTCGGCCGGATTGGTGGTGTAGTTATCCCAGAACCACGTCATCATATTGCGGGTCAGGAAGTAACCTTGCTGGAACTGCTGATAAGAGCTGTTCTCAAAGTTGGCATCGGTCACTGGCCACATCAGCAGCTGAAATTTCAGTGCCGGTGTGCCGGCTGCTTTGGCTTTGAGGGCAACCACTGCCGCCATATTGCCACCGACACTATTACCGGCAACGGCCAGGCGTTTGCCATCGACCTGAATTTCTGCGCCATGTTCAGCGACCCATTTGGTCGCGGCATAGGCCTGATTAATCGCCGTTGGATATTTGCTTTCCGGTGATGGCGTGTAGTCCACATACACAGCTGCTGCGCCAGAGCGGGCAACCAAATCACGGATTAAGCGCTCATGAGTAGGGAAATCACCTAACACCCAGCCACCGCCGTGGAAGAACATAAAGGCAGGCAAAGTGCCTTTGCTGCCGGCCGGGCGCACAATCACCAGTTTGAGTTTCTGGCCGTCGGCGACAATCCATTTTTCACTGACATCGGCTGCCGGTAAGGCTGCACCGGCCTGTGCGCCTGTCAGCACCGCACGGGCGTCTTTTGGGCTTAACTGTTCCAGTGGTTTGCCACCGCCTTGTGCCAGTACATTTAAAAAGGCTTCAGTGTTTTTTTCGACGCCCGGGATCTCCGCCGCGTAAAGGTCGTTACTACCAACAGCACTCAGCAGGCCTAAGGCGACAATGCTGTAACCAATAGATTTCTGTAAATTTTTCATCATCTTGCTCCGGTATTCAGTTCGCGGCCTGCGGCACGCTTTTGGTTGATATTTGGTTAATGCTTTCTCGATATTTATTATCGCGATAACTTATTGCTTAAAAAAACATCCGGGACGGACGCTGGTTACACCAGCGTCAGGCGGACTTGCAGTGAATTACGGGTCGCATTCGAGTACGGACATACCTGATGCGCTTTTTGTACTAAATCGTTTGCCACATCTGCAGCAACACCTGGCAGGTCGATGAAGAGCTCTACATCCAGACCAAAACCGCCGGGGATTTGGCCGATGCCCACTTCAGCACGGATATTGGCGTCAGCCGGGATCACGATTTTGCTTTGGCCAGCCACATATTTGACTGCGCTTAAGAAACAGGCTGAGTAGCCAGCTGCAAACAGTTGTTCCGGATTGGTGGCAGCACCACCGGCACCACCCAGTTCACGTGGCGTGCTTAATTTCACATCTAAATTGTTGTCGCTGGACACCGCGCGACCGTCACGGCCTGAAGTACTGGTTACAACTGCTTTATAGATAACTTGCATGATAGAGCTCCTAATGATGTTAAGGGTTTCGCGTTTGCATGTTTCGCAAAGTGTTATCGCGATAACCATTTACTTAAAAAAACAACCTTTGTTTTGCTGCTGCCCGGTTCGTGTTTGCCGTGCCGCAGTCTGTTCACCAGGTCATTTGTGTTCTGGCTTGAGATAAAGATACTTCGGTAATAGTTATCGCGCAAGCTATTTTTTGAAAAAATACCGGGATTTCACCTACTCAGCTGATTTTAATAGACAAATATTTTTGAAAAAGCCCAGTTTAGCTCTAATCAAACGGTTTTCGATCCAGCAGACAGTCAATAAAAGCACCGAGCAGAGCCGGTCGATGTTGTCGGCTTGGATAATAAAGGAACAGCCCAGGACGCGAAATCGACCAATCTGCGAGCACCTGGACGAGCTTTCCCTGTGCTAAAAGCTCACCCACGCCGTCCCTTTCAAAATGATAAGCGATGCCAAGCCCACTGACCGCAGCTGCCACCCCGATGTCCGCATGATTGGTGACGACTGCGCCTTCCACCGCGATGTCTAGCCGCTGTCCCTGTTTGTTAAACTCCCAGCGGTAGTGCCTGCCGTCCATTTGCAGCCGCCAATTTATGCATGCATGTTGATGCAACTCGTCAGGTGTTTTTGGGGTCCCGTGACGCGCCAGGTAGTCCGGGGATGCGACAGCAACCATCTTGAGATCGGGGGTCAGACGCACCGCAACCATGTCTTTTTCCAGCTTGCCACCGACACGGATCCCTGCGTCAAAGCGACCCGTGACAATATCAGACAATGCATCGTCAACAACGATGTCCAGAATCACCTCTGGGTATACCTGATGAAACTTCGCGAGCCTTGGCGCAATGATCGTTCTGGCCGCGATCCCCAGCGTGTTGATACGAAGGGTCCCGCTCACCTGTCCTGTTGCCTCACTGACTTGCGCGACAGCATCCGTGATCTCGCGAAACAAAGGCGCGATGCGCATATAAAGCTGCTCGCCACTTGCTGATGGCGCAACACTGCGGGTCGTGCGGTTTAACAGACGGGCGCCGATACGACCTTCCAGCTGTCGAATCGTCTGACTGAGCGCTGAGGCCGACAGCCCAAGATGCTCTGCCGCCCGGGCAAAACTTTGCCGCTCGACCACGGCAACAAAAGCCTTCAGTTCTGCATAGTCTGATCCGCGCATTATACACTTCCTTCTTCATTACCCATGACGATTCTATGGTATTCACTAAACTAACGCTAGCGCGCATGCTGTGAACCATCTCAACCAAGGAGTTCACTATGTCAGCTTTCACTCTCCCCGAACCAATTGCCGCCTATTTTAAGGCGGACACCCAAGGTCCCGACGATGTCGCCCGTTGTTTTACCGCGCACGGTGTCGTCAAGGATAACGGCCAGACCCATAGCGGTCGCGACGCGATTAAAGCATGGAAGGCCGAGTCGTCGACGCTCTACACCTACACCAACGATCCTTTTTCATTGGAACTGGTTGATGGCGTCCATGTTGTTTGTAGCCACACGGTCGGCAGTTTTCCTGGGAGTCCGATCGACCTGACATTGCGCTTCCGCCTTGAACGGGGCCTGATCGCAAGCCTGGAGATCACATTATGAGCTTCGACCTTCATTTAAATGGCCTGCGCGCCGTGGTAACCGGCGGCACCTTGGGCCTGGGCGCGGCTGTCGTCAAAACGCTGTTGGACGCGGGTGCCAGGGTGGCGACAGCCGCCCGCACTTTGCCAGCGCAGCCGCAGGCAGGGGTCACCTATGTCACTGCCGACCTGGCGACGGCCCCCGGTGTCAGTCACTTTGCTCAGACCATTTTGCAGGATTGGGGTGGTGTAGACATTGTGATCAACGTCTTGGGTGGTTCAAAGACGCCCGGGGGTGGTTTCGCTGCGATGAGCGATGAACACTGGTTCGCCGAGTTAAATCTAAACCTGATGCCTGCCGTGCGCTTGGATCGCGTACTGCTGCCAACGATGCTGGCTCAGGGCTCGGGTGTCATCATCCACGTGAGTTCCATTCAGCGCGAGCTGCCGCTGCCCGACTCGACAACCGCCTACGCCGCGGCCAAAGCAGCACTGACGACCTACAGCAAGTCGCTGGCAAAGGAGGTAACACCCAAGGGCGTTCGGGTACTGAGCGTTGCGCCTGGGTGGATTGAAACCGAGGCTTCCATCGAATTCGCAAAGCGAACCGCAGCCGAGGCCGGAACGGACTACGAGGGAGGCAAAAAACGGATCATGGACTGGCTGGGCGGTATTCCGGTTGGCCGACCCGCCAAGCCAAATGAGGTTGCCGATTTAATCGCTTTCCTGGCATCTCCCCGCTCCGCTTCGATCGCTGGTGCCGAGTATCGGATTGACGGAGGCACGGTGCCGACACTGTAGCGCGCAGCCACGTTCACCCAAGACCTGAAAGCTGTATCGTTTGAAACATGACATCCCTAACTGAAAAATGAATGTGAGGACATGATGAACATTAAAATCACTCTAGTAACCGTAGGTGTCTTGTGTGCAATGCATAGTCTGGCGCAAGACGTCGGAACTGTTGCCACAAAAACCGTTGATACCTTTAGCGCTCTGGCTGAGGGCCCACACAAAGGGTTCAGAGTAAACCATGCGAAAGGGACTTTTCTCTCAGGGACCTTTACACCCACCGAAGCGGCTCAAAAACTGAGCGTTGCTGCACATTTCAAAACTGCCGTCCCCGTGGTGGTCAGATTTTCAACAGGCACCGGTGTCCCAACACTGCCTGATACCTCACCGCATGCACGCCCTTATGGCATGGCCATCCGATTCACATTACCAGATCAAAGCTCTACAGATATCGTCAGCATCTCCTACAATGGTTTCCCGGTGAGCACACCAGAAGAGTTTTTGGCATTGTTAACCGCAATTAAAGATGCGCCCACGGAGACCTCGAAACCATCTGCCATTGAACAATTTATGGCGGCGCATCCTGCGGCGGCAGCTTTTGCCAAAGATCCTAAACCGGTTCCCTTGAGTTTTGCCAATCAAGCCTTCTTTGGCGTCAACAGCTTCATTTTCGAAGATAGTGCTGGTAAACAAAAATACTTCCGCTACCGGATTGTCCCGAAAGCCGGTGTGAAACTGATGCCGGCAGCAGAAGCAGAAAACGCCACGCCGGATGTGTTAATGCACGAGATTGCAAAACGCGTTCAGACGACCCCGGTTGAATATCTACTGCAGGCTCAATTGCCGAACACCGGTGACCCTTTACTCGATGGCAGTCAAGCTTGGCCAGATGACCGCGAAATTGTGGATCTCGGGACAATTCAGCTTGATGGCATTCCAAAAGACATCGCTTCGTTGGATAAACAAATGTTTAACCCGCTGTCTTTGCCTAAGGGGATCATCGCCAGTGCGGATCCGGTGTTGCAATTCCGGCCCGTTGCCTATGCTGTAAGTTTTGGACGGCGCATTTAACCCCTTTATGCAGCGCCTGATTGTTACTGTCCACCCAGTCATCGTCGTTTTAATGCTTGGCTGGGTTGGTGCAGCCTTCACGATAATCGTTGCATGGACGCGCTAATGATGACGGTGAGCAGCAAAAATGCACTCGATACCCACAGGCACGCTTCAAAGCCATAGCCTTGATACACCCAGCCAGAGAGCACGGTGCCGATAAGCCGCCCCATGGCATTGGCCATATAATAAAAACCAACATCCAGTGACACGCCGTCACGGCCGGCGAGACTGACAATCAAATAGCTGTGCAGGGACGAATTGACGGCAAACACGGCGCCAAACAGCATCAGACCGCCGATCAACACCCAAAGCGGTGCAGCGCTGTAGTGCATCCCAGTACTTATCAGCAGTGGGATCGCACAAAGCGCCAATGCCCAGCCCACCGCTGCTGATGCGCCTGGTACTTTGCCGGCCTTCTTACCGGTGATCACAGGGGCGAATGCCTGCACCGCGCCATAGCCAATGACCCAAAGGGCTAAAAAACTGCCGATTTGCGTTTGCGACCACGAAAATTGCGTTGCAAGAAAAAGAGGCAAGGCGATGACAAACCAGACATCGCGCGCGCCGAATAAAAACAATCTGGCTGCAGAAAGCTTATTGATGGCAGCGCTTTTGGAAAACAAATCTTTGAATTTGGGTTTGAACTTACTTTTACCCAGATCCTTTTTCAGCAGCCACAAGCTCAGCAGCCAAATCGCGGCCAGCACTGCGGCCATGCTCGCTACGGCGCCCTGAAACCCCAGTAGGCTCAGCAGCAACCCGCCTAAAAAGAACCCCACGCCTTTGAGGGCATTTTTCGAGCCGGTCAGAATAGCAACCCACTGGTACAAAGCACCTTGCGCATCCTCTGGCAGCAGCAGTTTTAGCGAACTTTTCGCACTCATTTTATTCAGATCTTTGGCAATCCCCGACATCGCCTGTGCTGCCATCACCCAAACTACGGTCAGCATCGAAGCGGGCACCAGCAGCATCGAGAGCGCGACTACTTGCAGCAATAAGCCGATATTCATGGTTTTATTCAGGCCAATGCGCGCGCCGAGCCAGCCACCGACCAGATTGGTGATCACACCAAATAGTTCATAAAACAAAAATAACGACGCAATCGCCAGCGGACTAAACCCAAGCTGGTAAAAATGCAGCACCACCAACATGCGCAGGGCGCCATCGGTCAGGGTAAAAGCCCAGTAGTTACCGGTGACGACCAGATACTGGCGCAGGCCGCTGTGATTAAACGTCTCTGACATGGATTTTCACCCTGAGTTTTTATGCTCGTGTTTTTATACGATGAAGCGCCAGCAGCGAAACCTGAGAATTCACTGCTGCTCGGATGTTTGGTGTTTTAGCTGAGATCTGCCAAGCCAACCATGCGCGCCAGTTCAACCGTCCTATTGGCATAACCCCATTCGTTGTCATACCAAGCGTAGATTTTGACTTGCGTGCCATTGACCACCAGGGTTGATAACGCATCAATCACACTGGATCGCGGGTCGGTTTTGTAATCCACCGACACCAGCGGCCGCTCTTCGTAACCCAAAATGCCGTGCAGAGCACCGTCGGCCGCGGCTTTGAGTAACTGATTCACTTCTGCAGCGCTGGTGGCGCGCTCGACTTCAAACACACAATCGGTCAAAGACGCATTGGCCAGTGGCACCCGCACGGCATGACCATTTAAGCGGCCTTTCAGTTCAGGGAAAATCTCGGTGATTGCTGTCGCTGAACCTGTGGTGGTTGGAATTAAGCTGGCACCACAAGCGCGGGCCCGGCGTAAATCTTTATGCGGCGTGTCCAGAATCGACTGGGTGTTGGTTAAATCGTGGATGGTAGTGATAGAGCCGTGTTTGATACCGAGGCTTTCGTGGATCACTTTGACCACGGGTGCTAAGCAGTTGGTGGTGCAGCTGGCTGCGGTGACAATGCGGTGCTGCGCTTTATCAAACAGCTGATGATTAACGCCCATCACCACATTGAGTACGCCCGCTTCTTTCACTGGGGCACTGACCACCACGCGTTTGACGCCCTGGGCAAAATACGCTTCCAGCACCGCTTTACTCTTCATCTTACCGGAGCATTCGATCACAATGTCGCAGCCTGACCAATCAGTCTCGGCGATAGTTTTGTGCTGACTGACGGCAATAGTTTTGCTGTTAATGATGATGCTGTCATCACTGTGCGTTGCTGCATGCTGCCAGCGACCGTGCACTGAATCAAAATTCAGCAGGTGAGCAAAAGTTGCCGCATCACCGGCCGGGTCATTGATCCGGACAAATTCAAATTCCGGCCAGTCAAACGCAGCACGCAGTGCCAAACGGCCGATCCGGCCGAAACCGTTGATCCCTATTTTGATGGTCATCGTTAAGTCCTTCAGGGTGAAGATTGAAATGAAAAACTGCAGTCTGGACTAAAGAGTGCTAGGTGCAGCAGCGTTGTTTACGCTCAGGCCGCTCGCCCATCGCACACAGATTTTGCAGCAGCGGGGTCAACAACTCCGTATTCTGTGCCCTTGTTTGTTCAAGTGTTTCAGTTGCCCAGGCGGGTAGCTCAGGATTGAGCCGGTAAAACACCCACTGCCCCTGCCGACGGTCTAACAGCACTTTGGCACTGCGCAACATGGCGAGATGACGGGAAATTTTCGGCTGCGATTGATTGAGCGCGAAGGTGAGCTCACAGACACAAAGTTCGCCTTCCTGCGCAATTAACAGCAGTGAACTGAGGCGGGTTTCGTCGGCCAGTAATTTGAAAAATTCAACGGGATGCGAAGCCGCCGCAGCGTTTAGTTGCATTGTTTACCCAATACATATGGAAAATTACATATGCTGAATATCATATATATGGATAAGCACATGTCAAGGCTGAGGCTTGCCATCGCTAGTGCTGATTTTTTCTGCTGTTTCTGCTAACTTGCGCGACTTTTTGATGGCTATTCTGCAGAGGACTGGCTGACTACTGAGCGAGCTGCCGGATAGCTTGCCGCAGTTTTTATGGCCCCAGGTGCCACTCACCTTTGAAACGCCGACAGTTATCTTTCCTTATTCGTTGGCACTGATCGGTCTGCTGGAGTCGCTGATGACGGCGACTATTGTCGATGATTTAACCGACACTAACAGCAATAAAATCGCGAATGTGTGGGCCAAGGAATTGCCAATATCGGTTCAGGTTTACTCGGCGGTATGGCCGGTTGTGCCATGATTGGGCAATCGGTGAAAGACATGCGCACCAATCCCTAAAGTTCCAGCATTGTGATGCTCGCGACCGTCGCCGTGGTGGTGTACAGCCATAACCTGGCGCTGGGGGGTTGTTGGCGTACTACTCAGTGCGCTGTTTTTTGCCAATAAAATCGGCCAGTTGCTGGCAATTGAAACCGCCGTAACCGCCGATGGTCAATGCCGCAGTTACACCGTCACCGGCCAGGTGTTTTTCACTTCGGCCGAGCAATTTGTGTAAAGTGTTGATTTCAGTGAACGATTGCCTGATGTAGCATCGTTCACAGAGAGTTTGGCGATACTGCAATGCAACTCAAGATAACGTTTGAAGCAAATTTCAGACTCTGTATAGGGTCAATACATTGAAAAAAAGCTTCAACAGTTACTGTTTCACCGCGCTCCAGTAGGATAAAAAATCCCGTCCGGTCGAGTTTGTCATACCTTCCAGCGTCGTCCCCTGTAACACGGCCGAGTGGTTGTAAGGACCAGACTGATCTGCCGTGACAAAAGCGATTCGGAGCGTCCCCCAGTCTTTATTAAGTCGGGCTTGCGAGATAGGCGCACCGTAAAAAGTGCCTTCAAAGCTGTTATCAGGATGAACCTTTGTCACCACAAATTGCTGAAAGTAGGGTTTAGCGTCAGGCGTCGGCCTGAGATCGACTTGCCAGGTTCCGAGCAGTTGTGTTGGCTGCAAGGGAGCAGCTGTTTCAGCCTGAACCATAACGACAAATGTCATAAAAATCAGAGCAATCAGAGAGCGCATAGGCCTCCAGTAACATGTTCAGTCAAACAAAAACCGGTAAAAGCACCGGCAACCACAGACAGTATAGGTGGCTGGCGAGCACTCGTGATACTTTCATGCAACCAGCAGTTTGAGCATTCACCTCGTTCATTGAGCATAAGTGTTCGAATAAAGAAGCAGATGGCGCTTACCATGGGGTCAACCCAAAGATCTTGCAATGACATGTCATCTCTACCGCACCAAAGGAATGACATTCAAACGGTCGCAATGACAAAAAAATAAAAAATCATTTAAATCAATATCATAATCGATATTAGATTAATTGAGATTTCAATCAAAGTCGAATCAACCACACTATCGAATTTTTGACGTAATAAAATAATTGTTGTGTGATGCACCAATGACAACAAAAAGTTTCTTTATTCTTTTATCCAATAAAAAACGCTGGTAAGTATTTGAATTCATTACTTACCAGCGTTAATTTATCTGCCTATACGTTATAAAAACTTATAGGTGAACCCTAAAACGGAATGTCATCATCAAAATCAATGGTCGGTTCCATTGGCGCACGGTTTTGTTGGCCAAAACCAGCTTGGGCGGGCTGATTGAAGCCTTGTTGCGCCGGAGCCTGATTGTATGCTGGTTGCGGCGGGGCTTGATTGTATGCCGGCTGCGCTGGTGCCTGATTATAAGCCGCTTGTGGCGGAGCCTGGTTGTAAACTGGCTGTGGTGGGGCCTGATTATAAGCCGGTTGCGGCGGCGCCTGGTTATAAGCCTGTGGTGCAGCTGGCTGATTATAGCTTTGCTGCGGGGCCTGCATTGGACGAGCTTGGCCTTGCATCGCACCTGGCTGTGGTGAGTAGACGGCACCCAAGCGGGCATCCAGAATTTCTATCGACAGGTTTAAGCCATTGGCTCCCTGGAATTGTCGGATCCGCTGCTTGTCACCGGAAATTTCGATGATGGCCCCTTCAACCAGCGCTTGCTGATAAAACTGAATTTGGGCCGGCGCTTTGGCAAACACCACCGCCTCATAGTTACACCATTGTTCGGTTTTACTTTCGCGGTCGTAATACTTCACACCCAAACGTACACCAAAGCCAGTCGACTCACCGGCCTGAAATTGTGATGCGGCTTTGTTTAATTTGCCGGTTATCGTTGTTGCCATGGTTACTCTACCTTCTGTTAATTAAACTGAATTGCTGGGGCGAACTGGCCAAAAAGCCGTCAACTTTGCCTATGATGCTCAAAGCGCACCCGCCAGCCGCAGCTATTCAGTCTGTAAATTTATCTGTGTAAGGACAGCGGAACTCATGCTGGTCCGAACCGTCACATCCTTTTGGCGACCACTGAACGGGCCTTAGTGTCAGTTTCGCCGGGATGGTCTTTTGAACATGTTGCCAATTGTTTTTAAGCACGCACTGTTATTGTGCCGGACTATCTTCTTGCCGGACTCAGGCGGTGGATTCCGGTACCCGACCTGTCGCCAGGAGATCCTGCGCCCGTTGCAGGTCAAATGCTCCTTGAGCGACCTTGAGATAACAACGTTGTTCAGCAACGACAACCGTCGCTTCCAACACACCGGCCAACTGACTGAGTAACTCGGCATAGTGCCGTGCGGTCTGATCATCAGGCACCATCACCGCAAATGACAAGCGCTGTGCCCGCGCAGGCACCTGCATGCTTCTGGCAATAACGAGCCATAGTAAACCAATTGCGGCAGCCACCGCAAACACCATCACCAGTCCATAATGACCGGCAATACTGCCGCCAATCACCCCACCAAGAAAGGCGCCGAAAAACTGCGCACTGGCGTAAATCCCCATCGCCGTGCCTTTTTGCCCTGCCGGTGCAATCCGCGAAACCAGCGCCGGCATACTGGCTTCTAAATAATTAAAACCAATAAAAAACAGCAATAGACCGGCAATGCTCCAACTCAGCTGTTGGCCATTAATCATTAACAATAAACTTACAATCAGCAAGCCGATTGCGAATAAAAAGTAGCCTTTTTCCTGTTGCCGGCGCATTGCCAGGATCATCAGCGGCACCATCAGAACAAAAGCCGCGACCAAAACCGGCAGGTAGACCTGCCAATGTTGCGGAGATTGTAGTTTTAAATCAATAAGTTGCTGTGGAACCACCACAAAGATTGCGGTGAGCAATAAGTGCAGTATGAGGACTCCGGCATTGAGTTGCAGTAATTGCCGGTGCTTAAACAAATCGACAATAAAGCCCGGTTTGGCCAGAGCTTCACTATCACCGGCCTGATTGACCGCCTTAGGGACCAAAAATGTCACGATCATCACACCGCTGACGGCCAGCAGCGCAGTAAACCAGAAGATCCCGGCCAGACCTGCTGCTTCAGCAATCAAGGGACCGGCGACCATGGCCACCGCAAAAGACAAACCAATCGTCATGCCAATCACGGCCATCACCTTGGGCCTTTGTTCTTCGCGGGTTAAATCGGCGGCCAGCGCCAGGACGGCACCGGAAATCGCCCCCATGCCCTGCAGCACCCGACCCAAAGTGACCATATACACGGAATCGGCCAACGCCGACACCACGGACCCGATCGCAAACAAACTCAGACCCAACAACATCACCTGATGCCGACCCCAGCGGTCGGACAACCAGCCCATCGGTATTTGTAAGATGGCTTGGGTCAGGCCATAAGCACCGATCGCCAGACCTATCCAAAGCGGAGAGAAGCCGATCAGGTCTGTACCATAAATGGCAAACACCGGGATCAGCATAAATAAACCTAACATCCGAAAAGCAAACACCAGCGCCAACGAGATGGCGGTGCGCCGTTCCAGTGCTGTTAAATGTTGCATCAAAGATTCTCGAACTGAATATGCCGGTCCATGCGGTTTGGAATAAGCGACTCCGCAATCAGGCCGACGACAAAGGGCGGCATTGTAGCACAGCAGTTCCCATGCAGGTATGCCGGCCAACGATTCAGGGCGTCGCGATTTCGATCCGGCAACGACCTAAGTCTTTGGCACGGTACAACGCCTGATCTGCGCGCTTGAGCTGGGTCGCAAAATCGTAATCCGGACCAAAGTTGGCAATACCAATACTGATTGATAATTTTTGTGAGCCAGACGCGAGCACCGCTAACTCCAACGTATTGATCGATTGCAGTAACCGGCCAGCCACTGAGGCTGCCTGCTCCATCGAGGTTTGCGGCAAAAACAGTAAAAACTCTTCCCCGCCAAAACGGGCTAACACATCACTTTCGCGCAGTTGCAGTGCTAACGCTTCAGCCACTTCTACCAGCACCCTATCCCCGACGTCGTGGCCATATTCATCGTTAATCTTTTTAAAAAAATCCAGATCGATCATCAGCAGCGCAGCATGTTGTTGTTTTCTCTGTAGATAAGATAAACAAGCCCGGATAGATTCCAACATACCGCGCCGGTTAAGCAAGCCGGTCAGTGGGTCGTGCAGAGCTTCGCCTTTGAGTTTCAGTTCAGTTTCTTCCATGTAACTGGTGATGGCGAAAATGCCATACGCCACCATCACGCCCGGCCAAATCACCTGGGTCACCAACAGACTAGAAAACAACAATTCCGGTGCAAACAACAATAATCCTGAGCGGCTGAGGCAGACCAGTAACCAGACCAGCATCGCGCCGACATAAAGTTGATCAGAAAAAGTTCTGGGTTGCTTTTTAAACCAGAATAACCAGCACACTGGTGCGATGGCGAGGCTGCTAAACAGGGTTTGACCATGTAAGACATAGGTCTGCACATCCTGCACCGCAAAATAGCTGTAATAACTGCCATGCAACAACATGCCCGCGATGACGAGCGGCCATTGCACCGTGAGCCCGGCTCGGCGCATTGCAAACGCCAACACCAGCCAGACATTGATTGCTGAAGCGATACAAGATAATGCCAAGGTCACAGGCTGATTTGGCCAGACATAAAACAGCCAGCTGAGCGAGTCGAAAAAGAATAAGGATTGCAGCAGCAACAAACTTTGCCGGTGCTGAACCTGCAAATGAATGCGAAAACTGGCCAGGAAAAACACCACGCCAATTTGCGCCATACCTAGACTGTAAATTTGTTCTGCTGTCATCAGGGCCGGACAAAAAATCGGCGGATAAACTCAGGTTAGCTTTGTGTCGCACCGAACGCAACTACAGGAGCCATCATCCGCTTCATCCCCCCTGCGCCGGCTCCATTGTCAGGGTCTGGGGCGATATCGTTGAAGAGACAGATATTTACTGTGTCCTCTGGGATATTGGCCATAACTTGCCAAATTGCATGTGTTTATATACAGTATTATTCAGTGTTGTACCTGAGCGATCAGAACTCTATCAGTCTGCATTATGATCAGAGTGCGACTCTGGCCTTGCGTCGTCATTCATCATCGAGACTGATCTAATGACGCGCTGCTGCCATACTGATCGTCTTAGCCAGAAGCGTGCAGCAGAGATTTGACATTGCTTTTGTTGCGGGCATCCTGGCAGAACCCAGCGCCCCGTCGCCTTTCGTGCCATCAGCCTGCTAATTCCGGGCCTTTGAGACTGTTATGGACAAAATAGATATTCGCGGTGCCCGCACCCACAACTTGAAAAACATTTCGCTGCAGATTCCACGTGACAAACTGATTGTCATCACGGGTTTGTCTGGCTCCGGCAAGTCGTCTCTGGCGTTTGATACGCTGTATGCTGAAGGGCAGCGTCGGTATGTGGAATCGTTGTCGGCTTATGCGCGGCAGTTTTTAAGTTTAATGGAAAAACCCGATGTTGATCACATTGAGGGGTTATCGCCAGCGATTTCAATTGAGCAAAAGTCGACGTCGCATAACCCGCGCTCGACCGTCGGCACTATTACCGAAATTTACGATTATCTGCGGTTATTATTTGCCCGTGTTGGCGAGCCACGCTGCCCAACGCACGATTTACCACTCGCAGCACAGACCATCAGCGAGATGGTCGATAAGGTGGTGGCTTTCCCTGAAGGCACCAAATTAATGGTGCTGGCACCGGTGGTACAAGAGCGCAAAGGCGAGCACGTCAAAACGCTGGAAACCTTAGCGGCCCAAGGTTATATCCGTGCCCGGATCAACGGCGATATTTGCGATTTGTCCGATCCACCCAAACTCGATTTACACAAAAAGCACACCATTGAAGTGGTGATCGACCGGATTAAAGTGCGGGACGATATCAAGCAGCGGCTGGCCGAAAGTTTTGAAACCGCGCTAGAGCTGTCCGGTGGCATCGCCAAAGTCGCGCCGATGGATGTCGAGCCAGGCCAAAGCAGCGAAGAGCTCATTTTTTCTGCCAATTTTGCCTGTCCAACTTGTGGTTATTCGATGGCTGAACTGGAGCCGCGGTTGTTCTCTTTTAACAATCCGGCCGGTGCTTGTCAGGCTTGTGATGGCCTGGGCGTTAAACAATATTTTGATGCCAATAAAGTGATTGTAAGTTCAGAGCTCAGTTTGGCCGGTGGCGCGATTCGTGGCTGGGATAAGCGTAATTTTTATTATTTCCAGATGCTGAAATCGTTGGCCGAGCATTATGGGTTTGATGTTGATGCACCTTTTCAAAGCCTGAAAAAAGAGCATCAACAAGCCATTTTAAACGGCAGTGGCCGCAAAGAAATTGAATTTAAATACCTGAACGACCGTGGTGATATTGTCCTTCGAAAACATCCGTTTGAAGGTATCTTGCCAAATATGGAGCGGCGTTATCACGACACCGAATCTAACGCGGTGCGCGAAGAATTGTCGAAATATCTGGCCAGCCAATGTTGTCCGGTGTGTGACGGTTCGCGCTTACGCGAAGAAGCCCGTCATGTGTTTATTGGCAAAACGACGTTGCCGCACATTGTCGAACTGTCGATTGGCGATTGTTATCAATATTTTACTCAGCTCAGTCTCACCGGGCAGCGCGCGCAAATCGCCGAAAAAATTCTGAAAGAAATTCAAGACCGTTTGATGTTTTTAGTGAACGTCGGCCTGAACTATCTCAACCTTTCAAGAAGTGCAGAAACGCTCTCCGGTGGCGAAGCGCAGCGCATTCGCCTCGCCAGCCAAATTGGCGCCGGTTTAGTGGGGGTGATGTATGTGTTGGACGAACCGTCCATCGGTTTGCATCAACGCGACAACGATCGTTTGCTCGGTACCCTGACGCACCTGCGCAATCTTGGCAACACGGTGATCGTGGTCGAGCATGATGAAGATGCAGTGCGCCTTGCCGATCATATTATCGATATTGGCCCTGGCGCCGGTGTGCATGGCGGCGCTGTGGTCGCGCAAGGCACCCTCGCCGACATCGAAGCGGCCGAAGATTCCCTGACTGGCCAATATTTATCCGGCAAACGCAAAATTGCTATTCCGGACAAGCGCCATGTTGGGAAAAAAGGTAAAGAGCTGAAAGTGCTGGGGGCGACCGGCAACAACCTGAAAAACGTCGATTTAACCATTCCGTTTGGCGTGATGACCTGTATTACCGGCGTCTCCGGTTCAGGGAAATCGACGCTGATTAACGACACGCTGTTTCGGGTGGCGCATAAAGTGCTGAATAAAGGTGAGGGGGATGACCCTGCGCCGCATCGGGCGATTGAAGGCTTAGAGCATTTCGATAAGTGCGTCGATATCGACCAAAGTCCGATTGGCCGCACACCACGCTCCAACCCAGCGACCTACACCGGTATTTTTACCGCGGTACGGGATTTATTCGCGGGTACACAAGAAGCGCGTTCGCGCGGTTATCAGGTGGGGCGTTTTAGCTTTAACGTCAAAGGCGGCCGCTGCGAAGCCTGTCAGGGCGATGGTGTAATTAAGGTCGAAATGCATTTCCTACCGGATGTGTATGTGCCTTGTGACATCTGCAAAGGCAAACGCTATAACCGCGAAACGCTGGAAGTGAAATACAAAGGCAAGAATATTCACGAAGTGCTGGAAATGACCGTCGAAGACGCTTATAGCTACTTTGAAGCCATTCCGGCGATTGCCCGCAAACTGAAAACGTTGATGGATGTTGGTCTTACTTATATCCGTCTCGGCCAGTCGGCGACCACGCTGTCTGGCGGCGAAGCGCAGCGCGTTAAACTGGCGCGTGAGCTGTCCAAACGCGACACCGGCAAAACGCTGTATATCCTTGACGAACCCACCACCGGCCTGCACTTTTACGATATTCAGCAATTGCTGAATGTGCTGCATAAATTGCGTGATCACGGCAATACCATCGTGGTGATTGAACACAACCTGGACGTGGTGAAAACCGCTGACTGGGTGATTGATTTAGGCCCGGAAGGTGGCAATGGCGGCGGTGAAATTCTCATTGCCGGCACGCCGGAGCAAGTGGCCGCTTGTGAGAAATCTTATACCGGGCAGTATTTAAAACCGCTACTTGCCAGGTAGTAATCACGGGATCAATGGGGTCAGGGAATCAATGGGGTCAGGGAATCAATGGGGTCAGGGAATCAATGGGGTCAGGAATCAATGGGGTCAGAGTCATTGATTCTCTGCAATCAATGACTCTGACCCCATTGATTCCTGACCCCATTGATCCCTTGATCTTTTATTCAACCATCAGCAGATGAAACTCTTATGAAAAAACTCTCCGCCGTGCAACTTAAACAACAAGCTGCCGTGCTCTCAGCGGTTGAAACCCTGGAACAGCAGGCGATGGCTGAAATGCCTGGTGTCATCCAGGGCTGGTTTAGCCTGGAATACGAAGCCTTTCCCATCTCGTTATTGGTCCGTTTGCAATTTAATTCAGATGAAAATCTTGCTGCCGCTCAACCGCAACTGTTGGTTTGGCAAAAACGGTTCAGTGGATTGATGCTGAAAAAAGGGGTGATCCTCAAAGATATGCGTAAACATCTGGTGTTTACCTGTATGGGGCCTGATGATTAACCGGCTGGTCCAGACAAGCACTAGCCCTTGAATTAAAGCAAACAGTCAGCTCTAATAAAGTCGTTAAATGAATAACACTGACCAACCCAACAGATCGCCGTAAAAAAGACGATTTACGACCAATAGCGTTCTGACTGATCCGGCCGGTTTCACCATATTTATCAGGGAGCACGTTACGTCATGGTTGATAAATTTATTGCCGCTTTGTTGTTTTTTTTATTACTGACCTGTGCCGCCACCGCGCAGGTTTATACCTGGACCGATAAAAACGGTAAGGTGCACTTTTCTGATCAGCCTTTAAGTGAAGACGCGCAAGAGATTGAAGTCAAACAAAAAAACAACATTAAACCTCAAGCAGCAAGACCACAATCCAGCGATTGGCTAGCCCCTTCCCCCAGCGCAAACAAAGATCAGCAGCAAGATGCATCACCGACATCTGGCAGTTCGACTGCAGGCCCCTCTTGTGCCTGGATTAGGGGTGAGTTAGCCAAAGCAAAAAAAGATTTCAATAGTAAAGATGAACTTACCGCGAAGTTATCACGTCGCTTTGCCGCAGATTACGAAACGGCACTAAAGCTAAGAAAATGTCGTTAACGCAAGACTACCTGAAGCACGACCGGATACTACCAACCACTTTTCTTTTACCACAATCATGACAAGATAAGTGCTGCACAAAAAAACATCATAGGGATGACGATGAGTAGCAATAAACAACAGATGATTCAAATACTCCTTGTTGTGGTTGCATTTGTTGCGGGATGGTTTAGCCATCAGTTGCTGCAGCCTTTTTTCAGCCAGACAACGATTGCCAGCCCAGGCGAGGTGCTGGACGATCAGGTGGTGGTGTTTAAAGCCCCTGATACTGAGCAACACCGCCAACAACCCATCCGTATTGACACAGTGAAAGTCTTGCAACAAAGCCAGGACGCGTTGCTGCTGGAACTGGACTACCACTACAGCTCGCCGATCCCGGCCCATGAAGTGAAATTATATGTCGGGATGTATTCCAGCTATTTGTATTTAGGGGAGGCAGTGGTCCAGCAAGGGAAGAGCACCGCGCGGATCCATATGTCGATTATCGACAGCAAAATGCAGGAAGACGGCATCAAAAATTTTCGTACCGAAACGATGCAAATCAGTTTTCAGCATTATGCCCCGGACGGCTACAAGGGCGTGTTGACTGGCACCGATATCCCTTTTACCAAAGAATGGGCGCTGCCGCGATAATCGCAGCCAACACCACCGACAATAAGTTCTAAACAACGCTTACAAAATAACAGCACCAGGGATCTGGCATCGCCGGCAAGGAGAGAACGATGAAAATATGGTTGAGTTTTTTACTGATCCTATTCGGCGCAGCGTTATTGGGTTTTCAGCACTATATTTACCCGCAACTGCAGGGGCCAATGCGGGTTGGTCAATCTTTAGTCAGTGTTCAGCAAGAACAATTGGATCCGGCCTGGCAACAGTTGCAGGTGACCGCTGCTGAGATTAGCGCCGAAAGCGACAACGATATTGTTTTAAAATTCACCTTCCAGGGACGCACCGACCATACAAGGCTCAGCACCTGCGGTGAAGTCACGGACAAAGAGCAATCTGGTCCCTGGGGATGTCAGCCACTGCTGTTACCAGATGCAGATGGCAGCATCAATCTCCGGTTCGTTCTGGCATCCACCAGCAGAGCCATCGAGTGTTCGGACAAAATTGCGATTAGCATATACGGCGACGATGGCTCGGTCTTTTACCGCCACTGGTTTGCACTGTCGAAGGTTTGGCATCAGCAACCGGGTTTATGGTCCTGGTATCAGTATAAACGTGATGGTTGTCCGCCACGACAGCCCTGATCCCGGCATCGGACCGCGGTTGGCTATTATCAGCCAATGCAAGTGCTTACAACTTGCTGACCGCTGCAAAGCATGAAATATTAGACTTTTAACATTTCGCTCAACTGTGGTGTCAAAACTCTTGGGGTCAGCGTCGTACTCTGGCCCCAAGAGTTTTGAACCTGGCAGTTTTGCCCCAACCGTTTGCGCGAGCATCGTCAATAAGGAAAATTACATGGCACACCAATGGCGCTTTTTTCGTTCCGGCGGTTTTGATCAGGTCCGGCTTGACCAGATTGAAGACTGGCAACATTTAGATCAGCTCGACCCCAAACTTTGGGCGGCCTTGAGTTGTCCGGTGCAGGGGCTGGAGTTTGATGCCCGTACCATGAGTTATCTCGATACCGACCAGGATGGGCGGGTGCGGATTGACGAAGTTAAAGCGGCGGTTGCCTGGGCTTTATCAGCACTACAACAACCACAAGTGTTGTTAACGGGGCAGGAATTACCGCTCAGCGCCATCAACACCAGCACGGATGAAGGGCAGAAACTGCTGGCATCCGCCAAACGTATTTTGCAAAACCTCGGCAAAACCGATGCCGGCTCACTCACTGTTGCCGATACCGCTGATATGGCACAGATTTTCCCGGCGCATCAACTGAACGGCGACGGCATCATCACTGAAGAATTAGCCAGCAGCCCTGAACTGAAACAACTGATCACCACCTTACTGGCGCTGGAAATTTCCAGTGTCGATCGCAGTGGCGCGCCGGGGATCAATCAAGAGCAGCTGGAGTTGTTTGTCGCTGACGGCAAGGCCTTTACCCAGTGGCAGCAAAGTGGCCATCAGATCAGCACTGTGCTTGGCGCTGGCACCGACGAAGCCTTTCAGTTGCTGAGCGCATTAGATGCCAAAGTCACCGACTACTTCACCCGCTGTCAGCTGGCTGCTTATGACAGTAACGCCACGCTCTCCCTGAACGGTGCTGCTGAAGACTACGCCGCTTTATCACGGCAGTTGTTATCACAAGCCACCTTAGACACCAGTTACTTGCCGCTGGCACAAATTAGCGCAGAGGGTACATTAGCACTGGACAAAGGCGTGCACCCACATTGGGCTAAGGTACTGAGCCGTCTGGCCGAGCTTGTCACGGCAATTTGGCCGGCAAAAACCAGCATCAACGCCAAAGACTGGCAACAGCTCAAAGACACCCTGCAACCTTATGCCGATTGGAAAGCGGCACAACCCGCCACCAAAGCCAGCATGCTGGAGCCGGAAATTTTGGCCGCCTGCTTGAACGAAAGCACCTTGCAGGAGGCTTACGCCTTAATGGCGCAGGATTTGGCCCAACAAGCTGAAGCAGAATCTGTGCTGGATGTTGACAAATTAGTGCGTTATCAGGCGTATTTGCGTGATTTACTCTGCAACTTCGTCAATTTTGAATATTTCTACAGCCTGGAAAAACCAGCCATCTTCCAGAATGGTCGTTTGTATCTGGATGGTCGCAGCTGTGATTTGTGTCTGAACGTCAATGATGCAGCCAAGCATGCCAAATTGGCCGGTTTAAGCGGCATTTACCTGCTGTATGTCGATTGTGTCCGCAGCGCGACCGGCGAGAAAAAATCGATTGTCGCTTCGATGACTGCCGGTGATGCCGGTAATTTAATGGTTGGCCGTAACGGCGTTTATTACGATGCCAAAGGCCAGGACTGGGATGCGACCGTGACGCAAATTGTCGCCAATCCCATCAGCATCCGCGAAGCATTTTTTACCCCTTATCAGCGGATTGGCCGGATGATTTCGGAGCAAATCCAAAAATTTGCGGCAGCCAAAGATAAAGACATTGAAAGCAAAAGCGCTGCGGGTGTTGGCGATGCGGCAAAAATCGCCGACACACCAGCACCGAAAGCTGCAGCGCCAGCGCCTTTTGATGTGGCAAAATTTGCCGGTATCTTTGCGGCGATAGGCTTGGCCCTGGGAGCGATCGGAACCGCACTGGCGGCCGTGGTCACTGGCTTTCTAAGCCTGGTCTGGTGGCAAATGCCGCTGGCACTGGCCGGTATTGTGCTGTTTATTTCCGGACCTTCGATGCTATTGGCCTGGTTTAAACTGCGGACGCGCAATCTGGCGCCACTGCTGGATGCAAATGGTTGGGCGATTAATACCAGCGCGAAACTCAGCATCAATTTCGGCACCCGGTTAACCGCTTTAGCCACCCTGCCTCAGGGTTCAAAACGGACGTTAACCGATCCCTATGAAGCCAAAAACAATTCCGGCTGGTACTTAATTGTGCTGGTGATTGTGGTCGCGACCTGGGTGTTGTGGCGTCAAGGTTTATTGGCGCAGTGGTTTTAAGGTTGTATGGTGAAATCCTGGGTTTCGGCCCGGGATGATCTGAATTTAAACGCCCGCCAAAATCTGGCGGGCGTATATCAATCATCGGGTTGACATGCCGGCCGTTGTTACTTGGAATAGAGATCAGATATTTGATGTCGATGGCCACGACGAAGGCGTCAGAGCGCAGGAACAGCAAGTCAGCCAGTTGAGTTTTTCCGGCAATTAAGGCAAAAGATTTTTTTTCATATAACTACAAGGAATTCACATGCGTACTCCATACATGGCATCCGCCGAAGCGACCAGGATGGGCAGCCAGTTGTTTACCGGGTTATCCGCTATCTCCATGTTAAGTTTGTCGTTACTGTGCAAGCCGGCACTGGCATTTGATTGCGGTGGTTCCTGCAACGCATCCAATGCTTCTGCCGTGATGTCTGAAGGTGTTGGCATGATCGTCGCAGGCTCGTTATCAGTGGTCGGCGGCTCCGCGGTCTTGGTGATTGAAGCGGTTGAAAATGCCGATGATGCGCTGATTCTGGTGGTCAAAACCGGTTCCGAAGTGGCGAAGGCCAGCGCAACTGCTGCGTCCGAAGTGGGTAAAGCCAGTATTAAACTTACCGGTAAAGCGGTGAAAAAAATTGCTTTTGTCGCCGGACAAACGCTGGAAATCAGTGCGGTCAGCACCGGTTATTTCCTGGTTTATAGTGGTAAAGCAGTCGCCTTTATTCCAAATGAAGTGGGTCAGGCATTGTTAGGACATGAAAAAGTCAGCGGCGGGAAAACCAAACCATGATATCCGCGGGTTTACGACCGGCTTTAACTGCACCTTTATGGTCCATGTTGTTGGCAGTCAGTCTGCTGACAAGTCCGGCGGTGCATGCCGGCAAGTCGTGTGGCGAATCAACGCTGGAACCCACAGAGCTGATGCATGCGCTGGAAATGGCCGAACAAACCCGTCAGGCGCTGCAAAAAGCTGGCGCCAGCAACGCCATTATCGCCAGAGTCGGTCAGGATTTATCCGAATATGGTCTACGCTACTCGCATTTGGGTTTGGTCTATCAAACCCAACCCGGCCAATTTAGTGTGTTACACGAGCTGAATGAGTGCGGGAGCGACCAATCTGGTTTATATCGCGAAGGCTTGGGCAATTTTTTCCTGGATGATGTGTTTGCCTTCGAAGTATTGATTTTAATTCCGCCAGCCACCGCTCAGGCGAAAATTCAGCAATTGTTATTGTCGGAAAAAGCGCTACAGGCGCACCACGCCTCCTACAATATGCTGGCTTATCCTTTTGATTTAACTTATCAAAACTCGAATCAGTGGGGGCTGGAGCTGCTGAGCCATGCGCTTAGTCCGACGGCATTGCCAAATCGTAAAGCAGTCCAACAATGGCTGCAGCAAAAGAACTATCAGCCGGGGGTGATTGAAGTTGGTCCGCTATCGCGTATTGGTGCTTCGGTATTTCGGGCCAACGTCAGCTTTACCGAACATCCGCTGAAACAGCGCTTGTCCGGCGCTTATCAGGTGGTGACGGTCGAGTCGGTTGATAGCTTTTTGCAGCAACAATGGCCGGACATGCAACGGCAAGTGCTGAAACTTGAGAATTCGGCGACGAAAGCCAAGCGGTAGTCTGCCATTAGCTGGAATCTGATGGTGCAGCTTCAGGGGCGTCAGCCTGCCGGAGTTGCACAATCCCAGCATACCTTTCAAGCTCCTCCACCGCTGCTGCCAGTAATTGCAGTAATTGAACACTGATGGCAATTTTTTCATTGTTTAGCTGACGATAGTCAAAAAATGGCGTGACAACTACTTTACGTAGCGGATCGACGGCGAATTCCGCAGACAGCCATTGAAGTTCTGCTGGCATCCCTTGTGCCAGCATCTGTTTAGCCAGGGTGCGGCCAGCGATTAAATGAATGACATTCTCGTCGCTGCGCAGCTGCGGCGCGCTAAAATACAAAGCGGTATTTGAAGCGTTCTGCAGCAATTGTTCGTCGCGGAATTGCTGCCAACTGCTGGCTGCTGTGGTAATACGAAAATGCGTTGGCGGCAGTGCAAACAATAACTTGGCATAGACATTAAAAATCTTGCGCCAGCCATTGCCGCAGTGGCGGTAAATTTGATCAATGTCCCCGGCCTGTAACGACTGGATGCCAGCGAGCTGCTGATAGGCTTCCATCGGCGGTGGCGCTGGCAGATAAACCCGAAAGTGCGCATGTTCGTCACCAAAACCGCGCTGATTTAAATCGACAGATACCATATTCGTTCCGTTTGACGTGAAAGTTGTGAATGCCAAAAGTGCAGAATTTTTCAGCCGTTGCGCGGCCTGAGCTCAACCTGGGCTTGAAGCGGCCGTCAGAACCGGCGACACTGCGTTATTGCCAATTCATCATTCTGGGACCCTTGATGCCGCACCCTGTTTTTTGGCCTTTGCGCTGGCAACAAAGCCGATTCTGTCTGTTTTTGGCCGTGTTACTGCTCGCCGCCTGTAGCAGTGTACCACCTCCATCAACCACGACCATCCCGCCGCGCGAACCGGCATTTCAAAGTGCGCCGCCACCACCGCCTTTTGTCCATCCGGTGCCGGGGGCTCGGATCAGCTCAATGTTTGCTAACCACATTGTGAAAAGCCGCAACCGCAAACATCACGGCGTCGATTTTGCCGCACCTCAGGGTACACCCGTGTATGCCGCCAGTTCCGGCGTCGTCCTCAATGCCGATATGGGAAGCCTGAGTGACGATTTTGGCAAAGTGGTATTGATTGAACATGGTGATAAATTACAAAGTTTGTCGGCGCATTTATCGCGCATCGACGTGCAGATCGGCGACTTTGTGCAAGCCGGTCAGCAAATTGGCCTGGTTGGGAAAACCGGTCGCGCCACCGGCCCGCACCTGCATTTTGAATTATGGCGCAACGGCCATCCGCAGGATCCACTGCACTATTTGCCACTGGAGCAAATGCCGGAACGGCGCACCAGCCCGTAAAATGTTAACTGTGGGATCAGCGATCAATGGGGTCCGATCAATGGGGTCAGAGTCATTGATCCCGAACCCACTACTAACAATTAATCCGCGAACTGTTGACGAAAGGTGGCGCTTTGCAGTGCGCCGGAGATCAGCTGCAGGTTAATCTGCAGACTGCCGGCTTGCGCGCTGGCAAATTGCTGTAATTCATTTAACCGGTGTTGATCGTACCACTGACCGGCAATCACCAGCCCTTGCACCTGCCTAAGTGCCTGGATATCGGTCAGCGGATTGTTTGCCAACAACACGACATCGGCGTCAAACCCCACCGCAATCTGACCACTGTGCTTTGCTGCGCCGCTGAAGCGGGCGGCGTTCAGTGTGGCAGTTTGCAAGGCTTGCAACGGCGTCAATCCCGCTTCGACATAAAGCGCCAACTCATCATGTAAACCACTGCCGGTAAACACAAAAGAGTCAGGTGCATCCGTACCGGCGATGATGTTCACCCCAAGCTGATGCGCTTGTTCCAACTGTTTTAGCGCCAGGGAAAATGCTTGTTGCTGTGGATAAACCGCCGCGCCATTTTCAGTCATCACCAGGCCACGCTCGACCATGTTATCGGCATCGGCCTGCCACAATGTCCGTAGCAACCAGGGCACAGTGTTCAGCCGAGGATCCGCACGAAACTCGGCGGACATCGCTTTGGCACCCAGCTGCAGGGTTAACAGCGTCGGACTCCACCAACTGTCAGATGCCGCCAGTCGCCGCATTTTTTGCTGACACAGCTGCTCGTCCTGCGACGCCAGGATCTGCTGCCATACATCAGGGGTCATCAGCCCGCTGCGCATGGGCTGAGCTTTATAAGGGCCAATAGCGGTGGAACATTCAAACAAAAACACCCGGCCATGCTCCAGGCTGGCTAAACCGCCTGCAAGCGCATGTTCCAACGGCACTAACCAAGGCTGATGGCCTGCGAGCTTCATGCCTTCCGTCTGTTTGACTGCAGCCGCCAACCATTGAAACTGCTGCAGGCTTAACTGTTCATAGACTTTCAGCTGGTCCACACCCAACTGTTGATATTGTTGCACCAGCGCTTTGGCATCCGCCGCGCTGTTGAGTTTCAGAAAAGCGGGCATGCCATCTGGGACTTCAGCGCCACCATTGATGGCAAAACTACTTTGGATCGGATAACGCGGACTACTGCGGACACCTAGCTGCAGTTGCTGCTGCCACTGCGCTCTGTCAGCGGCACAGGCGGTAAAACTATCGCTCGCGGCCATGCAACCCGACATATCGCGTACCGATGTCACTCCAGCAGCCAGCCACAACGGATGCTGCAGTTGCGGCGCCAGTTGCAGGCTATGCGTGTGCATATCGTGCAGACCAGGAATGAGAAACTGATTATTGCCATCGATCTGATGCCAGTAGCCAGCGGTGGAGTCTGCATCAAAATCGCTGGGCGTTGCTGCGATACGGTGAATTTTACCCTGCTCAATCCACACCGATTGGCCAGGCACAATGTCACCGGTCTCCACATTCACCAACTGCACATGGTGAATCACCAGTGGTTGATTGACGAGAGTGGGTAGCGGCGGTTGCGGCAAAGCGCACCCCAGCAAGAGCCCAAGCCAGATCAACAGCAGCAAGGGTGACCATAGTAAGCAACGGCGAAAAGTAAGGCTTTTGACTCTGATAAGTTTCATTATTGGCTCCCGGCACAAATACGAGGAAAAGCGTCAGCTCTCACGACAGCTTAAGCCGGTACTTGTGAAACTTATGTCAAAGCGGCCAACTTAGGCGCACCTCCAGCCGGGTTTTAACAGCATTCAGTTCGATCATCAGCCCGATGCCACTGTGCTGACATAGGCGCTTAACAATACCAAGCCCCACGCCATAGCCACTGGAGTGGCGGCCTCTGGCAAATAACGCTGCCGGCTCCAGCGGTAACTCGGCCACCGCCACCGGATTGCTGATCAACAACCCTTGTTGATCGGCCGCAATCAGTACCTCCCCCGGCAAACTATGGCTACAGGCATTTTGCAACAAATTCGCCAGGATCATGTGCAGCAATACCGGCGAGACGTTTTGCACCAGCAACGGCTGCGGGGTTGCGGCCAGCTGCAAATCCAGGGTTAATTGTTGTCGTTGCAACAAATCGCTGTGTTGGATGATCAGTTGTTCTAACAGGGGCATCAGTGCTACAGCCGAGGCCTGTTGTTCAGTCACAGCAGTCCCTGCGAGCGATTGTTCACGCGATAAAGTCAGTAAGGTATTAATAAGCTGCGTCATTTGCAGGCAAGCGGCGGTAATTTGCTGTAGTTTTTGTTGTGCAACCGTGGGCAAGTCGGGCTGCAGCAACAATAACTCAGCACTGCTTTGAATAAGACTCAGCGGCGTGCGCAGTTCATGACTGGCATCACGGCTAAAAGCCCGCTCCCGTTCCACAAACTGCTGCAACCTGGCAAATGCCTGCTCTAAGGTACGAGCCAGCAGGCCAATTTCGTTGTCGCGAAACTGCACCGAAAAGCCCTCGGGCATCGCTTGCGATTGCTGCGATTGTTGCACCAGTTGCACCAGCGCCAATAACGGCCGGGTAGCGCGCCGACTCAGCCAGACGCCAATGGCCGCCGCAGTAGCCAGCATCAGCAGGGTGGTAAAACCATAGAACAACAACATTTCAGTCCGAATCGGCCGCACCACCAGTTGCTGGCTGACTTCCATCACCAGCCACACCGGCTCAGGCCGCGCCGGATGATCAAATTTCAGCAGATGATAGTGCCGGCCGCTATCGCCCGAAATTTCGCGAGCCTTGGTGTTGTGCTGAAACTTCTGGGCAATATCTGCTGGAAAATCAGATGGTTTGAAATACAACTGCACCAATGGCGAAGCCGGAGTAATGGTCGTTGGATGTTGCAGCTGCCGTTGCTGCTCTTGCTTTAACTGATGGTAGAAAAACTGGTCTTCCACGGTGTAGACAAACACCAAATTGACCAGACTAAATAACAACCCACAGCACAGCGCCAACAACACAAAAGAGCGTACAATCCGCTGCGACAGACTGATCGCCTTACTGGGACTTTGCTGGGCTGGGCTCACCTGGGCCGCGGCGACTGTTGTTGTTTTAATGATCATAGGGTTCAGTCACTAATTTAAAACCAACACCATGCACTGTATGCAACATACTAAAAGAAAAGGGTTTATCCAGTTGTTGGCGTAACAAATAGATATGCGCGCGCAACGCATCAGAATCAGGCGGATCATCCCCCCACAGTCGCTCGGTCAGCTCGGTTCGACTCAACACCGCCGGATAAGCCTCAGCTAATAATTGTAATATTTTCATGCTGATAGGATGTAATTCCAAAATATGTCCGGCTCGGCTGAACTGTTGCCGCTGCCGGTCAATCTTCAGCGGACCGATTTCCAAGACATGATGAGTGGCCAGCAGATGCCGCCGCGATAACGCCTGCACCCGCACGGCCAGCTCAGCCAAGGCAAAAGGTTTGGTCAGATAGTCATCCGCACCGCAACCAAAACCAGTCAGTTTATCTTCAAGACTGTCGCGGGCGGTCAGCATCAGCACCGGCACATAACGACTGGCACGTTGTCGCAACGCCTGGCAAAGTTGCAGACCATCCAGGCCGGGCAAGGACAAATCCAGAATCACCAAATCATAGCGCTGCTCCAATGCCAGTTGCAGCCCGAGGATGCCGTTGTCGGCATAATCCAGCAGATGCCCCTGGCCGCTGAGATAATCCATGACATTTGCTGCCAGCGCGGTTTGATCTTCAATCAATAGAATATGCAACTCTTGGTTCGTCCTTCTGCCAGAAATTTAAAACGTCACCCCAGACGCTAGCATAAGTCCAGATTTGTCAAAAGCAGGTGAAAAGGGATCATGAAAAAGGGGTCGTAGCTTATTTCGCTAGCGAAATAAGCTACGACCCCTTTTTCAGAGAAAATCAGTAAATGATTAGGCGGCAGGTTTAACCACGTTGATGGTGCTGACCGTGTCACCCTTGAAGCTTAACTTGATAGCTTCCGGAACCTTCGGATATTGCTTTAATGCTTCGGCCAACAGCGGGTAGCTCTGTTGCAATTGTGACAAATCGTAGCTCCACACTTCAACGCCGTCTTCGCTCAGCACTTGAGTGGCCTGACCCAGTTTTTTCGTGACATAGGCTTTGTCGGTTTTACCGGCAACCAGACCTAAAGCTGAATTTACTGCGCTGTCATAAGCGGCTTCTTTGGCGCTATCGGCAGTTTGTTTGACACTGTCAGTGACACTGCCTTTGACTGATTCAGTAGCCGCTTTTAGCCAGTCGGCTTGTACCGTGGTACTTGCCAGGACCAAAGCTGTGATGACTGCGAATTTAAATTTCATGAGGTTTTCCTTTCCTTTGCTAATCAATAAACCGCCTGGCGGGACTTATCCCCACTCAGGCGGCGCGCATGATAAAGCAAATACGGGAACAGTGAAACCTTGATAATGCCGCGATATTAAGTCGGGTTGTCGCTGCCGTTGTAGATACGACCACCGGAACTGGCATAAAAATCTAACACCGCTTTGGCTTCCGGCTGCATAAAACCACGCACCACTTCGATGCCGGCGTTTTGCAGATATTGATACGACTCAGCAAATACCGGCCCTTCGTCAAACCCAATGGCTCGCGCATCGGCGGCCACTGCGGCACAAACCAGCCGATTGACGCCGCTCCAGAGCACCGCGCCTAAACACATGGCGCACGGTTCACAAGACGTAAACAGCTCGCGCCCCGTCGCCGACGCCAGACTAAAATGTCCCAGCGCCTGCTCGGCCTGCATAATGGCTACAGTTTCGCCGTGTAAGGTGGAATTATTATGTGGCACCACCCGATTCACCCCGACGCCCACTAACAGGTTGGTCGCACGGTCAAAAATCGCCGTACCAAAAGGCCCACCAGTGCCGCGTAACACGTTCTGTTTCGACAGTTCAATCGCCAGCGTCATTTTGGCCTGATCATCTGGATAAGGCTGGTCCCACTGCACTAAAGCGTCCACCCAATCCGGCAACGTGATGGTGACCGGTTGGCCGGGATCTTGTTTAAATAAAGAATATTTCGCCATCAATCACACTCCGGCTTGCGACAAAAAATCAAAAAGTTCATTGCCTGATACTCAGTTGCCCATACTCAGGCGCCCGAACGCAAAGGCGAGAACAGATAAGCACAACGGCTACCGCCACTCAATAAATGTGCTGTTCGCTCAACAGTCGCCAATCCTTCGACACAGGCACGAAATAGCTGTAGCTCGGAGCGGCAGAAATTCTGGCATAAAGTAGCTGCGGCACAGATCGGACAGTGATGCTCGACCAACACCCAACTGCCGTCCGCTGCATGGTTGCCGTCTACGCTGTTATCGAGTACGTAAGCCTCGGCCAGATACCCTTCTTGTTGCCGGATGTCCGCCAATTGCTGAACTTTGGCTGCCAGATCGCCGAAACTACTTAATTTTTCCAGATAGTGCAACAGCTGCTGTTGCTCGCGTTGCACAATTAACTGCTCCAAACCCGCGGCCCCAAACAATTGCCGCACCCCGTCAATGAGCTGCAGACTAACATCCGCATGGCGATCCGGAAAATATTGATGACCGGCTTTGGTCAGCCGCCAGTAGTGCTGAGGGCGGCCACGACTGCTGACCGGTACCGCTGCAGGAGAATCATCGCTCGCCAGCACCAACCCCTGTTCTGATAGATTCAGCAAATGTTTGCGTGCACCCATCATGCTTAGCTGCAACTGCTCAGCCAGTTGCTGGCTCGTTTGTGGGCCTTGCATTTTTAGCAGCTGCAGAATTTTTTCATGGGTTGCCACAAGGAATTCCTTCTGTGTTGTTGCCTAAACGCCGAAGCTCCCGCCGCCGTTCCCGCCAGATAAACCACGCAGCCAGCCAAATCCACAAAGCGCCGGTGATTAAAGTCCAACCCGATCCCCATAATGCGATCACACTCCCCCCAAGCGCAATGATGATATTGCCGGCGCACATCAATAGCGTCAGCAAGCCCATCAACCGGCCCTGACCAAGTGCTGCGTAGTTGTTGGCACAATACACGTTAAACCAGGTGCTCATCATGCCAATCGGTACACCACACAACACCAGCACAAGCCATGCAGGCCAATGACTGAGCTGCGGTAGCAGCAACACCAGGAGCCCCAGCCACAACGAGGCCACCAAACTACCGGTTAAAGCCGAGACCTTGTGACTCCAGATCGACATCGGTCCGGCGCTGACGGTGACCATCAGCAAACACAAGGCAGCGGTGATTAGCCCGATATCGGTACTGGTAAATTGTTCGGCTTCCACCAGCCACAAGGGATAGAACTCATAAAAGGCATTCAGGCCGATGGTGTAACTTAATTGGATCAGAACCACCCACTTCAACAGCGGCTCGCGCAACAATTGCAGTGAATTATTCGCTGCCAGGTTATGCCATAACGAACGCCGGTTCGGCGCCAGTGCAGTCGCAGGTAAGAAGAAATACACCAACGCCAGACAAGGTAACATCGCCGCGGCTGCGACCCAAAACGGGACATCATTGCCATACACCACGGTAAAACCGCCCAGCAAAGGCCCGACCAACCAACCGCCATGTAAGGCACTATTGACCCAGGCGATGGCTTTATTACGCTGAATTTGAGGGTGTAAATCCGCAGCGATCGCCCGGGCGATACTGATGGCCCCTTCACAAATGCCAGTGAGAAAACGCGCCAGCACAAACCACAGGTATTGCTCCGCAGCAATCGCCAGAGCCGACAAGGCATAGCCGACCAGCGCCAGCAGCAAGGCCCCCAGTAACACCGGACGCCGGCCATAAATGTCTGACATGGCCCCGAGCACCGCGCTGCCGATTAAAATCCCGAGCGGACTGGCAGCCAGCGCCACGCCAAACAGCAGCGTCGGATCGAATCCCTGCCAATGGTTAAAGGGGGTCAACTCGGTTGATGCAAAAATCGGCGCCAGCACCGGATAGGGCAAGGCTAAACCGGCCACTGACAGCAGAGCAATCAGACAAATAGTGACCAGGACTAACTGCGGGTATGGATAAGTTGGTGGTGCCGGATGCTCCTGCGGATTGGGCATACATGACTCAACATAAGGCTGATACGATGCAAAAGTATAGCTGGACACCGAAATTAAATAAACTATTTGGTTTATTTAATTACAACCATAACCGGTTGAACCTGCACAGTACCGGGCTCAGATCAAAACACTCCAAGATGGCGTCAAGAATCTGATTGCAACATTCAATACAAAGCCGCAGAAAATGCTCAGCCCCAAGAAAAAAATAGAAGTTCCTCTATACTCAAAACACAGGTTGAAAGGGGGCTTCGATGCAAGCATTAGCGCCACAACAAGTTTTGCATTTATTTGATCAACATTGTTCAGTCAACGAACGCTTGAGCCGGCTGCATGAACGGATCTTACTGCAGTTTCCGCCGATCGTCAGAATTGCCTGTGCACTGTACGATCAGCAGCAGGATGTCCTGAAGACCTTTATCAACAGCACACTGGAAGGTCAGGCCATCAGCGCTTACCAGGCGCCTTTATCGGAAAGTCCAACACTGCAACAGTTGGCACTTCAGGGGGAATGCCGGGTCATCGCGGATATCCAAACCCAGATAAAATCTGGTCATACCCACTCCAACTGGTTGTTGGCGCAAGGCTATCGCTCGTCTTTTACCGTGCCGATGTATGATCAGGGGAATTTTTTGGGGTTTATTTTTTTTGATGCCCGGGATGCCGACTTTTTCAGTACCGCAGTGCAACGCGATCTACTCCTGTACTGCAACCTGATTAATATGGCGCTGTCTGCCGATCTGGCCGCCGTTCGGGCCGTGATCGCCTCGGCCAATATGGCTCGGGATTTTGTAAATTTACGCGATTTTGAAACCGGCGCTCACTTAGAGCGAATGGCACGCTATGCCAGACTGATCGCACGTCAGGTGGCCGCGGTTTATCCATTGGATGATGAAGCCATTGAACATATCTATTTATTCGCGCCATTACATGATATTGGCAAAATCGGTATTCCGGACCAAATCCTGCTAAAGCCGGGTCCATTAACCGCTGAAGAGCGGCTGGTGATGCAAACACATGTCGAAAAAGGGGTCGATCTGATCCACAAAGTGATCGGTGATTTTGATTTACAGCATCTGCCGGATTCAAAACTGATGTATCAGATCGTGGCTTGCCATCATGAATTTATGGATGGCTCTGGCTATCCAAAAGGGCTCAAAGGCGATGAAGTGCCGATTGCAGCCCGCATCGTCACCGTGGCCGATATCTTCGATGCCTTATCCAGCCATCGGCCCTATAAAAAAACCTGGTCCGTAGCGGCAGCACTTGCTGAATTGGAGCAGATGGCTGCTGCTGGCAAACTGGATCCACGATGCGTCGCGGCGCTCGCTGACAAATTAGAAGAAGTCGTCTGGATCCGCGATAATTTTACCGATCCAGGCGTTGTGCTTTGAACCTGGTCGCAACACCGTTACCATCCGGATCACCAAAACCATGACGAATGTCATTCCTCTACAATGACATTTGTGGACTGTCATGCACACCGACAACCTTTAATCTGACCTTATTGCAACCACCAATAAGGAAGACCCTCATGCAACAGTTCAAACCAACTTTCCGCGCACTGAATCTGGCTTTAAGCTTCACCGGTGCGCTGCTGAGCAGCCCTCTGCTTGCGCAAACATCGGCAACGATGTCTGCCAACCCGCCACAAACGCTGGCGCAAAACCTGAACCAAGCAGCAGCCACTCCACAACAAGCTTGTGCCTGCTTCGAAGCGAGAGTGGTCGGTCGTGGTCCGGCAGTGATTTTAATCCCTGGCCTGGCTTCATCCGGCGACGTATGGCAAAGCACAGTGGAAACACTGCAAAACGACTATCAGCTGCATATCCTCACCCTGGCAGGATTCGCCGGGACGGCACCGCTGCCGTCGGCACAGTGGCAAGGCGGCTTCCTCAAACGACAGCAACAAGCCATTCTGCACTATATCGCCGAGCAACAATTAGACAGACCTGTGGTGATTGGACATTCCCTGGGAGGCTATCTGGCATTGGCACTGGCAGCCAACGCGTCCGACAAAATTGGCGGCGCAATTAACGTGGATGGTTTACCGGCGTTAGGTGCACTCTTTGCACAAACTGCGGCGGCGGCAAATCAAAACGCCACCAGCGAGTCTCAGGCACCACAACCCAGCACCGGTTTTGATCCGATGCAGATAGCCAAAGGCATGACCAACAACGAAGCCTGGCAACAACGGATCGTCAAAGATATGAGCCGCTCAGACGGCATGACCAGCGGCAGAGTGATGGGCGAGTTAATGCAGGCTGATTTAAGGCCACAGCTGGTGAACATTCAAGTGCCGGTACTGACGTTAGGTGCGCTGCAAAATGGCGCCCCTTATGCAACGCCAGCGCAAGTGCAGCGCAACTATCAAACGCAGTTGGCAACTGCGCCAACCCAGTATCACAGCTTCGCGTTTGCCGCCGACTCTAAACATTTCATCATGGCTGATGCGCCGGATTGGCTACATCAGCAAATCGGGGAATTTTTGCAGCATCACATTGCAGGTAAAACTCAGTGAGAATCGATAGGGTCAGCGTGTCGACTCTGACCCTAATGAACGGGTACAGCTTATAATAGCCCTAAATCCCGCGTCATATTCTCGTTGCGATCGCGATGTACGATGACGTTATCCTCGATGCGGATGCCACCAAATTTGCGCATCGCGTCGACTTTGTGCCAATTCACGTATTTGCCTTGTTCGGTTGCTTGCAGTTGTGCCAACAGCGAATCGATAAAATACAAACCAGGCTCAATCGTAAACACCATACCGGGTTCAACCAACCGGGTTGAACGCAGGAATGGGTGATTGTCTGGTGCCGCAACATGCGTACCACGCTCATCGGCCATAAAGCCTCCGACATCATGCACCTGTAAACCCAAATGGTGACCAATGCCGTGTGGATAAAATGTCCGGCTGATTCCAGTCTCAACAATAGCCTCGGCACCGAGCTGAACGAAATCAAAATCGGCCAGCACGTTCGCCACCAACTGATGCGACTTTAAATGCACTTCGGTGTACTTCATTCCGGGTTTTAAGCTATCTGCCAGCTGCAATTCAATCGTATTCATGGCAGCAATCAATGCTGCGAACTCGTCCTTTTGCGCGCTGTAAGTCCGGGTAATGTCGGCAGCGTAACCATGAAAGGAAGCGCCGGCGTCAATTAAAAACGAATGATGCGTCTGAGGTTTTTGCCGCGACAACACGGTGTAATGCAAAATAGCGGCGTTTTGATTCAGCGCAATAATATTGCCGTACGGGACTTCATTCTCCCCCTGACCCACTGCCGCTAAATACGCCAACTGAATCTCAAATTCACTGCCGCCTGCGCGAAACGCCGCTTCGGCCGCACGATGCCCTTGCACCGCAATCCGGTTCGCTTCGCGCATACAGGCCAATTCATAATCGGTTTTATAGGCGCGATGATAATGCAGGTAACTGAGCACCCCTTCTGGATTCAGCTCAGTAAAACCTAAAGCCCGCGCCAGTTCTAACTGCTCGCCCAGATACGCAATCCGTGCTTTGTCATACGGCAGAATTTGTTCAACTTTGGTGGGTTTATCAATGATTTCAATGTCAAAAAAGCCAGCCCAAAAATCGGTTGGCGCATCCGGCACCTTGTGCCAGAAATCGACAGGCAGGTAATACACCAGTTTCGGCTTATTCACGCCATCGACCAGCAGCCAGCAATGCGGATTGTCGACCAGCGGCAACCAGGCTTTAAACAGTGGATTGACTTTAAACGGATAGTCCATGTCATCCAGAAATTGCCGCTTTGCCTGGCCGGAATGGATCACCAACGCATCCAGATTCTCCCGCGCTAACACTGCCTTGGTGCGTTGTTGTAGTTCAAATAAATGGGCGGCGTACAAAGATTGGTAAGCTGGTCGCATAGCTGGTCCTAATATAGTTAAACTCGCAAGACTTGAAACCCAGGGCTTCAAGACAGAACATGCAGCGAAGCGGGCTGTTGTCGCTTCGCCTTTTGTCATCAGGTCGTCTCGCCGACCTGCATCGTGGTTAAAGGCACAAACACATCCCGCGGTTGATTCATCCGGATATTGTAAATTTGATAATAAGCCAGTACCGCTTTGACATACTCCCGGGTTTCTTTAAACGGAATGGTCTCAATCCAGATATCCATCGGCATCTGACCGTTTTTCGGCAGCCAGCTTTTCACCCTGCTATAGCCGGCATTGTAGGATGCCGTAGCAAAGACCAAATTGTTGTTGTTCCGTCGCATTAAATAGTTCAGATAATCCGTACCCATATCAATATTCACATTCGGATTGTACAAGGTTTCAACCGGCACCTTACGTCCGGTAATGTGCTTAGCGGTTTGCGGCATAATCTGCATCAAGCCATGAGCACCAACCGGCGATTTGGCGGTTGGAATAAACGTACTTTCACGCCGGGTGATCGCCATTGCCCAGGCTGGGTCAACATTTGCCTTTTTACTATGCTTCTGAATTTCTTGATTAAATACCATCGGGAAGCGCATATCGACATCATCCCAATATCCGGCATCCGCTAACGCAAATATTGCCCTGTCGTACCAGCCTTTGTCATAAGCATACTTTGCAGCACCAAATTTTTGCGTTTCTGAGCCGTGTTTTTGCAGGAAACTCAGCTCGCGTTTGGCCGCATTCGGCCGACCAATCGCTTGCCACTCATACATTCTGGCAATAGACTCACTCTTTTTAAATGCCTGGTATTGCTCGTCGCTGATCGGCACCGGACGATGCGCCAGGCTCGGTGGCAATCCAAGTTTAGCGGCCGCCATAAAGCCGTAATAACTGCGCTTTTGCGCCAGAGCCGCCAGCAATTGATCACCTTTTTCCGCAGCACCGGTTTGCCGGTAAGCGCGTGCCAACCAGTATTGCAGATGGTCGTCTTTCTGAGTCTCAACCGGTAATTCCAAAATAAACTGCTGCACTTGCGGCCACTGATTCTGCCGTAGTAGCCAGGTCAACTGCCATTGAATAAACAAATCATCTTTGAGCTCCACCGGCACCATCGGTATAAATTTCGCGGCGCGGGAGTCATCTTTACTGGCCAGGGCGATAGCAAACTGCCGCGCCACATCAATCCGCTGCGATTTGGTAAATTGCGGATCGGATTCAAAACGTTGCCACACTCGCAAGGCCTGCTCGGGCTGTTTCCAGACCATTTTTTTCAAGGCATAAGCCAGAATTTCACGCTCCCAGCGGTGTTTGAGCGGCAGAAAGTTTTGTCGTTGCACTAAACCCGGATTTTCAATGACTTGCTTCCATTTATCTCCCAGATATTGCAGGTTGGATGGGAGTAAAGTGCGCAGGTAAGGAATGATCCGGGTGTCGCCACCATCCGCCACTTTGGTGAGTCTGGCCCAAATCACTTCCGGAGTCCGCTGACCCGCTTTTTGCCAACGGCTAAACAGCGGATCACATTCTTTAGGTAGCGATTTACCGGCAGTCCAGACTTTCGTCACCTCCGGCCACACCTTGGCGGCCGGCTCATTGATCAGACGTAATTGCAGTGCATAACAATCCAGCACTACATCCGTGCCCATCTGGTAATTCTTTAAATAAGGTTGGGTTAAGCCGACACCCGCGAGGTAAAGTAACCAGCGTTTTTTGAGAGTCCATTCCAACGGCGTGCCCTGATGGCGCTCAATAAAGGCTTTGACTTTTGCCGTGTCCTTGAGTGACCGACTTAAGACTTCCAACTCGATATAAGGTTTGAGTGGATACTGATGTAAATCACGCAGTATTTTACCGGCTTGATCTGGGGTGACTTTATGAACCTCCTTCTCCGCCTTCAGAAATCGCTCACGCAACACCTGATCCGAAGGCGCAGCGACCACACTGAAACTGCACCAGAGGGCGAAAAAAGTCAGCAGCGGTTTCGCGAGTGGACTGGCTATTGTTGTTACTGAAAACCTAAAGTTCGGTTGCCACATCTGTATAAATACCACCTATAGTTACACAGGCGCCGCGGGCAAATTCAAACAAGCGTTTAAATAACGGTTGAATTTTTTTCTGAACCGCGACACACTGGACCCGCACAAGACTCATCTGACCTGTTGCGAAAATAAAAGCATCTGTCACCTACGCGACGAAGGAGAACATCCATGATCTACCAGAGTTCTAGCATAACCGTGCAATACATTGCCGACGGTATTGCCGAGTTTACCTTTAATGCAGCCGGCTCGGTCAACAAATTTGACCAGCAAACGCTGGCAGATTGCCGCGCAGCGCTGGACATCCTGCATAAAGATGAAAAACTCAAAGGTCTTATTTACAGCAGCAGCAAAGAAACCTTTATCGTTGGTGCTGATATTACTGAATTCCTCGCCACTTTCCAAAAACCGGAAGCAGATTTAATTCCGTGGATTAAACAAGCCTCCGACATCTTCGACCTCGCCGAAGACTTACCGGTTCCAACAGTGGTCGCATTAAAAGGTTTTGCCTTAGGTGGCGGTTGTGAATGGTCATTGACCGCGGACTACCGTGTCGCTGACACCACCACCAAAATTGGTCTGCCGGAAGTGAAGCTGGGCCTGATGCCGGGCTTTGGCGGCACAGTACGGTTACCACGGATTGTCGGTGCCGACACCGCGATGGAGTGGATCACTACAGGTAAAGAGCGTGGCGCTGAGCAAGCACTGAAAGAAGGCGCCGTGGATGCCGTGGTTGCTCCGGATAAATTAATGGCCGCAGCCTTATCGATGCTGCAAGACGCCATCGCCGGCAAGCTGGATTGGCGTAAAAAGCGCGCCGCCAAATTGTCGCCACTCAAACTAAATAAAACCGAAGCGACCATGAGCTTCAATACCGCCAAAGGCATGGTATTTGCCAACGCCGGTAAACATTACCCGGCGCCAATGCTCGCGGTAGAAACCATCGAAAAAGCCGCACGCCTCGACCGTGCCGGTGCGGTGGCGCTGGAAAACGCCGGTTTTGCCAAACTGGCCAAAACCGATGCTGCTACCGCGCAAATTGGTTTGTTCTTAAACGATCAACTGATCAAAGGCAAAGCCAAACAAGCCGGTAAACTGGCGAAAAAAGCCATCAATAAAGCCGCCGTGTTAGGCGCTGGCATTATGGGCGGCGGTATTGCTTATCAGTCTGCGTCCAAAGGCGTGCCGGTGGTGATGAAAGACATTGCTGACAAAGCACTGCAACTGGGTATGGGCGAAGCGATTAAACTTTTGGGCAAGTTAGTTGAGCGCAAACGTTTAGATGCGGCCGGTATGGCCAAAGTGATTGCTTCGATTACCCCAACACTGTCGAACGACACCGTCAAAGGCGTTGATATTGTGGTTGAAGCGGTGGTCGAAAACCCGAAAATCAAAGGCGCGGTACTGAAAGAAATCGAAACTGTGGTGGGGCCAGAGGCGATTATCACCTCCAACACTTCAACGATTTCTATCAATACCTTAGCGGCGAATTTAGAAGATCCAAGCCGTTTCTGCGGCATGCACTTCTTTAACCCGGTGCATCAGATGCCGTTGGTGGAAATTATCCGTGGTAAAGATACCTCAGATGAAACCATCGCGGCCGTCGTCGCCTATGCAGCCAAAATGGGTAAATCGCCGATCGTGGTGAATGACTGCCCAGGTTTTTATGTGAACCGCGTGTTGTTCCCGTATTTTGCTGGCTTTAGCAAATTGGTGCTGGATGGCGCTGACTTTGCCAAAGTCGACAAAGTGATGGAAAAACAATTTGGCTGGCCAATGGGCCCAGCCTATTTGCTGGATGTCGTTGGTTTAGATACCGCCCATCATTGCACGGACGTGATGGCCGCAGGGTTCCCAACCCGGATGGCAAAAGTCGATAACGATCCGGTCAGCGCCATGTATCACGCGCAGCGTTTTGGCCAGAAGAACGGCGTTGGTTTCTATGCATACAGCAAAGATGCCAAAGGCAAACCGAAAAAAGACCTGGATGCCGCAAGTGCCGCTTTATTGGCCGGTATCGCTGCGCCAGCCAAAGAGTTTACGGCTGAGGAAATTATTGCCCGCACCATGGTGCCGATGATCAACGAAGCCATTCGTTGTTTAGAAGAAGGCATCGTCGCCTCGGCGGCCGAAGCCGATATGGGCTTGATTTACGGTTTAGGTTTCCCTCCGTTCCGCGGTGGTCCGCTGCGTTATGCCGACACCCTTGGCCTGGCCAACTTTGTCGCTTTAGCTGACCAATACGCACACCTGGGTGAAATCTACCAGGTGACTGACAAAACCCGTGCGATGGCTGCCAACGGCCACGTATTTTACCCGGTTTAATGGCGGAGAATGACCATGAAACAAGCTGTGATTGTCGACTGCATCCGGACCCCAATGGGTCGCTCAAAAGCCGGTATTTTCCGGAATGTCCGTGCTGAACAACTGTCTGCTTATGTGATGAGCGGCATTTTAGAACGTAACCCGGCTCTTGATCCAAGCGAAATTGATGACGTGATTTGGGGCTGTGTGCAACAAACACTGGAGCAGGGTTTTAACGTGGCACGTAACGCTGCGTTACTCGCTGGTATTCCACATTCAGTGCCTGCAGTAACAGTGAACCGTCTGTGCGGTTCGTCGATGCAAGCGCTGCATGATGCGGTGCGCTCGATTGCCATGGGTATGGGTGAAGTTTATTTAATCGGCGGTGTGGAGCACATGGGCCATGTACCAATGACCCACGGTGTCGATTTCCACCCAGGCCTTGGCGTTTCTGTGGCCAAAGCCGCTGGCATGATGGGTTTAACCGCTGAATTACTGGGTAAATTGCACGGCATTAGCCGGCAGGACCAAGACGAATTTGGCGCTCGTTCACACCGGTTAGCGCATGAAGCCACAGTAGAAGGCCGCTTTAAAAACGAAATTCTGCCGTGCTTAGGCCATGACGCCGATGGCGTGCTGAAGCTGTTTGATACCGACGAAGTCATTCGTCCGGAAACCACCGTGGAATCATTAGCCGCGCTGCGTCCGGTGTTTGACCCGGCCAACGGTACTGTGACGGCGGGTACCTCTTCAGCATTATCCGATGGCGCTTCGGCGATGCTGGTGATGAGCGAAGATAAAGCCCGCGCACTGGGCCTGAAAATCCGCGCCCGCGTCATCGGCATGGGTATCGCCGGTTGTGACCCATCGATCATGGGTTATGGTCCGGTGCCAGCGTCGAAAAAAGCATTAAAAGCTGCCGGTTTAGAGATTGGTCAAATCGATTTCTTCGAACTGAACGAAGCGTTTGCTGCGCAGGCTCTGCCGGTGATGAAAGACTTAGGTTTGCTCGAAGTGAAAGAAACCAAAGTCAACCTCAACGGCGGCGCTATAGCGCTGGGTCACCCACTGGGCTGCTCCGGTTCACGTATTTCCACCACCTTGCTGAACGTAATGGAAAGCAAAGGCGGCAAATACGGTTTAGCCACCATGTGTATTGGTTTAGGCCAGGGTATTGCCACGGTGTTTGAGCGGGTTGATGGGTAATTAGTACCTTTCGTCTGCTGACGTAAAATCTGAAAAGGGCTGACTGATCATCAGCCTTTTTTTATGGGTTTCACGCCAGATGAGCGTTCGTAAATCAAGATATAACGACGATGTAGCGACGACGTAGGTGCGATAAGCGCAGCGCCATCGCACAGCAACCATCACGTCACAATAACAACCCGCCAGCCGCTGATTACTCAGGTGTTACTGGCATTGCCGCGGCATCACCCACCACCGTGAGCCAGGGTTTCACCTGCCATCTTTCCACCAAACCGTTCAGCACATAAGGATCGACTTTGGCAAAAGCGGCTGGAATATCGGCGCTTTCACAACGAAACAACAATAGGGCGCCATCTGCCGGATCGCCGACTGCGCCACCTAACAACAATTCACCACGCTCAGCGGCCTGCCAGGCCAGTGCCAAATGGGCCATCCGGAATTCGCCGCGCCGCGCTAAATAATCAGCGCTGATGTCATAAATCAATAAAAAGTGCATTGGTGAAAACTCCTTCATTTATTCGATAAATCATCAAGCCACCGCCAATTTCAGCGCTATCCCGGTTAGCAACATTGCCACTACCCCATCAAACATCCGCCAGCGTTTGGGTGAACTTAATACCGTTTTTAACTTCGGCGCCAAAGCAGTCAAACTGCTAAACCATATCAAGGACGCCAGACAAGCGCCTACCGTAAACCAACCCGGCTGTGGCTGCAAAGTACCGACCCCGCCAATCAGTACCACAGTGTCCAGATACACATGAGGGTTCAGCAAGGTGATGGCAAGGGCAGTGAGAGCGGTTTGCTGCCATGATTGCACCTGCACTTGCTGGTTTGCCAATAAACCGGTACTGCCTTGCCAGGCACGCCGAGCTGCACCATAGGCCAGCCATAACAACATCAGCACGCCGCACCAGGTCAGCACCGGCACCAGCGGTGGGATGATTTGTTGTAACCACTGCACACTATACACCCCGGTGATAATCAGAAGGGCATCGCAGCTGATGCAGACCAGCGCAATCACCAATCGATTGGCTCCGGCCATGCTTTGGCTGAGGACCCAGATATTCTGCGCGCCGATGGCGACAATCAGACTGAGACCAACGGTAAAACCGGTAAAAAATGACAACATCGCTGCGGCTCCGTAAAAATCACCCAACACACTCGCCACAGTCTAATGACCAGCACTACAATGAATCCAGCGAATAATATTCAGATACCATGAGTTTTAATCATGATTGATTACCGACTCCTACAAGCTTTAGCTGCAGTGATCGAACAACAAGGGTTTGAAAAAGCGGCGCAGCAGTTGTATTTGACCCAATCCGCCATCAGCCGTCGGATTAAACAGCTCGAAGCTTTGTTAGGGCAGCCCGTGCTGCTGCGCACCACACCACCGATGGCAACCGCAGCCGGGCAGCGGTTGCTCAATCACCTGCAACAAGTACGGCAAATGGAAGCAGCGCTAGGACTGACCGACGACCCCGAGCATTTGGTGGTGCGCCTTGCCACCAATGCCGACTCGCTAGCCACCTGGTTACCACCAGCTTTGGTGCTGCCGGAACATCCTGGGGTGCAGTTTGATTTAGTGGTTGAAGATCAGTCCGTTGGATTAAAGCGGATGAAGCAGGGCGACGTCATGGCCTGTGTTTGTGACGCGGCGCAACCCGTCAATGGTGGTGCAGCATTATATTTGGGCGCATTGCGTTATCGCGCAGTCGCAAGCCGCGATTTTGTAAAGCGGCATCAACTCACGGACAACCTCGCTGATAAAATTGCCGCACTGCCCTGTATGGTGTTTAGTCAGGACGATCAATTGCAACATCAATATTTGCAGGATATCGCTGGCACCAGCCCGCAGCGGGTCCATTTATGCCCATCTTCCGAAGGTTTTGTCCGCTCGGTGGTGGCGGGACTTGGTTTTGGTTTGCTGCCGGAATTACAAAGCCAGCACTTACTGGATTCTGGCCAACTGATTGATTTATCGCCCGGTTATTATCTGGATACACCACTGTACTGGCATCACTGGCAAAGTGAAAGCCCGTTGCTTCAGTTGTTAAGACAGCGGGTGGAGCTGACAGCCCAAGCGCATTTAGTTCAGATTCAATGTGAATAGCGGGGTCGTAAAAAGGGGGCGGAGCTAATTATAAATAATTAGCTCCGCCCCCTTTTTAGAAGGTTGCTACACCTTGTACGGCATCGCGCCTAAATAGTCTTTTTTACCCACATCCACACCGTTGTGACGCAAAATCGCGTAAGCCGTGGTGACATGGAAATAAATATTCGGGATGGCGTGTTGAATGGCAAATTCTAAGCCAGTCAGATATTTACCTTCCCAGCGTGGCTGGCTGATATGACGCTCAGCTGCGTCAGCAAAATCTTCAGCGGTAAAGCGATTGAGGTAGTCCAGGGTTTGGGCGATGCGGGTTTTCAACTCGGCCAGCGTGGTTTCGCTATCGTCATGTTTTGGCGCACTATCAACCACCCCTGCTAACCGGGCCACGCCGATTTTTGCGGTGTCACAGGCAATTTGCACCTGGCGGATCAGATTAAACTGGTCCGGCGCCAATCTTGAATTTAACAGCACTGACACATCGTATTTTTTCGCTTCAGCAGCCAGAGCCGCTTTATCCAGAATAGCATTCAGGTTATTTAGCATTTTGCTAAATTGCACTACGGTTACGTCATAAAGCATGGTTATTCCCCGGTTTGGTCATTAAAAAAAATCAATGGGGTCAGAGTCATTGATCACAAAACAAGTGCAGATGAAGCCATTATATCGCGCGCTGCAGTTGACTGCGCAACGCAATCAATTGTTCGCGCAACGCGATGATCTCCGGCTCGGCCAAGCCACATTTCATTCCCAGAGTGCGGTTCACTTCACTGGCGGCAGGTCGAAGCGCTAAACCCGCGGGCGTCAGGCAAATTTCCAGGGTCCGCTCATTGTCAGGTTGGCGACGCCGGGTTAATAAGCCCTGGGCTTCCATCCGTTTGATGACCGGAGTTAAGGCGCCGGAATCAATATGCAGTTGCTCGCCGATATCTTTAAGTGCCAGCCCATCTTTTTGCCACAAAATCAGCATCACCAAATATTGCGGGTAAGTCAGCCCCAGCTGATCGAGCATTGGCTTGTAAATTTTGGTCATTAACAAAGAGGTGGAATACATGGCAAAACAGAGTTGCTGATCCAGCTGTAAAGCGCGCAACCGGTCCGCTGACAGCGGTTCAGTGGCGGCTGTCGGCGCCGAAGCAGGAGTTGGCGTTGTAGCGGGCATAGTGACATCCGAAGCAGCATCAATTGCGCAAGGGTAAACAGAGCAGGCCGGAAGATCAATCATTTCTGGCTTTTGTCTTTGAAGTTGCAGCTGAAATAGCGCTAATTATCGTCAATAACCTGAACAACCATCGGTTCAACAAGCACTGCACCATCGAACTTCTTGTTTATATAACTCAAAGTTATTGTTGGCTTGAACCTAGTGGCCGATGACGCTGCGCTTATCGGCCCTACGAAAAAGGAACCAACGACGCTGCGCTTATCGGCCCTACGAAAAAGGAACCAACGACGCTGCGCTTATCGGCCCTACAAAAAAGGAACCAACGACGCTGCGCTTATCGGCCCTACAAAAAAGGAACCAGTGACGCTGCGCTTATCGGCCCTACGAAAAAGGAACCAGTGACGCTGCGCTTATCGGCCCGACGAAACAGGAACCCGTGACGCTGCGCTTATCGGCCCGACGAAAAAGGAACCCGTGACGCTGCGCTTATCGGCCCGACAAAAAGTGGGGGGCCGATAAGCACGGCGCTTCCTTACAAGTATTTTTGCAGAAATGCTAAATAAGCATTTTGCGCTGTGATGCGGTTAGCTTTTTTGACAAAACCATGCCCTTCATCCGGGAATAATACATACTCCACCGGCACGCCATTTTTCTTAATCGCTGCCACCATTTCATCACTCTCCACCTGCAATACCCGTGGATCGTTGGCACCTTGCACCACCAGCACCGGCTTTTTCACTTTATCCCCATGGAATAATGGTGAAATGCGGCGCAGACGTTCGCCATCTTTGGCCGGATCGCCAAGTTCAGCATACAAAGACTCACGAAACGATTCCCACCATGGGGGAATGCTCTCCAACGTCCGCACCCAGTTGGTGACACCAAAAATATTAATACCCAATTTGAATTCGTCGGTAAAAGCCATCGCCGCCATCGTCAGATACCCGCCATAACTGCCGCCCATCACGCCAATCCGATCCGGCGCCACCCAATTGAGTGACTGCAGATACTTTTTACCGTACACAATGTCCTGCAAATCGTCTTCACCGTGTTTTAAATCATCCAGATGGAAAAAAGTTTTGCCGTAACCACTGGAACCCCGGTTATTCACCGATAACACCGCATAACCTTGATTGACCAGATGCTGGATCACCGGGCTATAACCGGTGCGGGATTGACCACCGGGACCACCATGGATCCAAATGACCGCCGGAACACGGTTATTGGCATTCGCTTGTTTTGGCTGATACAACAAAGCCGGGATTTGCAGACCGTCAAAACTGGCAAAGCGCACCACTTCACTCATCACCAAATGATGTTCATTGATACTGCTATCCAGCGCCTGCGTTAAACGGTTGGCCGTCGCATCACCGATTTTCCAGACATATAAATTGGATGGACTGTTGTCCGCGTTGACATAAAAACTCAGATACTGGCTGTCTGCAGAAAAGTTAATCCCGCGTAAATCTCCGTCCGGCAACTTCGGTAGCTGCAGCGGCTGGCCGGTATTTTGATCGGTGATTTGAATTTTGGTCGAAGCGTCCGCATTGATCGCCGTGACTTTGTATTTATTGTCTTTGCTAAAACCAATGTAGCTGATATCCCAATCCGCTTGCTGATATAAACTGCTCTGCTTGCTGGCCAAATCGTAGCTAAAGGCCTGACTGAATTCGGAATTTTGATCCGAACCAAAAATCAATTGTTTACCATCGCGGCTAAACCCATGAACAGAAAAGGTCACATTCCCTTCATGCGGGGTGATATGTACCGGCGTTTTCGCCGAATCCTGTAAATCCAGCAAATACAGATTGTTATCTGCGTTCGTGCGCTGTTTACTCAATGCCAGATAGCGGCCATCGTCACTGATTGCCGCCACTTCGAAACCATCGTTGTTCTGGTATACCAGGGTCCGGGCGTAGGTTTTGGCATCATACTGGTATACATCGAAAAATTTCGGGTCACGCTCATTACTCATGACAAAAAACGCCGAATCTCCCAACCAGCCGCCAAACATCGCTTTGAGCTTATCGCCCGGGGTGAGATCGACCACTTTGCCATCCGCTTCCAACACATACAGATGGTGCAGTTCGTTACCGCCCTGATCGGCGGTATACAACACCCGATCATCTTTTGGAAACCAGTCGACCGGCAACATCGCATCCGTGGTCGACGTGGTCAGTGGTTGCCAGCTTTTGCCATCCAGGCTCACCCGGTACAAGTTAAACACCCCGGTTTCATCCGAAGCCACTAACAACGAGGTCCCGTCGTGATTGATCGCGCTGCCCTGATAAGATTTGGTGGCATAAAATTGCTCGGCAGTATAGTTGGCAAACGCCGGAGCTGCGGTTTGTTCAGTGGCGACGACTGCAGCTGATTCCGTGGCGGGTGCTGGCGCTTTTTCACAGCCGGCGAACAAGCTCACGGTCAGTAAACTACCAACCAGCACCGCGGTTCTGGTTTTATGGTTTAGATAGATATTCATTCGAATTCCTTCTGCTTTTTTTGTAAACGAAATGGATCACAGCAACGCTGGCTGTGCTGTTTACTCACCAGGTGACGCCACTGGCAGTTGCAACACGACCATAAAGCCCGGCAGGTTAAAACTCAAGCACTTCAGCAGTTAACTACGAATCACATTCCTAAAAGCCATTGATTTGTAAAAATATATTTCAAACCCACCCGCAGATTGCGGCTTCCGGCCTGGTCCGAAATTTAAACACACAAAATCCACCTTAAATGTCTACAAAAAATTTCAATTTGCTCTATAAGTAAACAGCCGAAAACCGGCAAGTAAAAATAAAAAAACAATGTTCTAAGGTTATAAAAGGATTGTTATGAAACACATTAGATCGAAACTACATCGTTGCGCTTTGGCTGTCAGCACCCTACTTTGCAGCAATGCGCTGCTGGCGCAGGACATCACGCCGGCCGAAGACAAAGCCGTGGAACGGATGCAGGTGACCGGCTCCCATATCCGCAGAACCGATGCGGAAGGCCCGCTGCCGGTGACGATTATCGACCGGGAAGTGCTGGATAAATCTGGTTTTGAAAACTTACAGCAAGTACTGGAGCGTTTACCTTCAGCAGGTTCCGGTACATTCTCTACCCGGGGGAACAGCCAGGATTCTACCGCCAATGGCGCGGCAGCCATCAGCTTACGTGGCTTTGGCGCAGACGCGACGCTGGTGCTCATCAATGGTCGCCGGGTCGCCAATAATGCCTTTGCCGAAGGCATCACGAATAACTTCGTGGATATCAATAGTATTCCGGTCGCCGCAATTGAACGGATCGACATTCTCAAAGACGGCGCCTCGGCCACTTATGGCTCTGATGCCATCGCCGGCGTGGTCAACGTGGTGCTGCGTAAAGACTATTCCGGTACAGAAGTGAGCCTCAGTCATGGCGCGACCACCGGCCCGAATTATGATGAAACCACCTTCAGTGCCGTTTGGGGCACCGGCGATGCGAACAGCAATACCACCTTGATTTTTGATTATTTCAGCAACAGCCAGCTGGACAACTCAGAGCTGGGGCGCTGGGGAACTGCCAACCAAAAACCCTATGGTGGCGCAGATTTACGCTCCTCCCGTGGCTTCCCCGGACGTTTTGAAGTAGATGGCGTGATTTTACGTGATCCAGGCTGTCCAGCGGCACAAACGGCCGGTCAAACCTGTGTTTATGACTATGGTCCATCATCAATTACTTTGCCTGAAGCTGAACGGGTCGGCTTATTGGTTAACAGCTTCCGCAAACTCACCGATGAGATTGAATTGTTTGCTGAATTAGCCGTTCAACACAATATTTCAGTGGCCGGTGGCGCTGCAACACCATTGGATGAGGGCGCTGGTTTAACGGTTCCGGGTACCCACCCGAATAACCCTTGGAAAAAAGACATCAAGATCAGTCGTTATCGTACTGTTGATGCCGGGAACCGCCGCTGGGACATCACTTCGGATACCTTAAGAGCATTGGTCGGCGTGCGTGGTCAGCTGGATAAATATGACTGGGAAATGGCCGTCTCCAAAGGCCGCAGCGCTGCAACCCAGACCGGCGATCGGGACCAGGGCTGGGTCAGAACCGATTTTTTACAACAGGAAATCAATGCCGGTCGCTACAATCCATTTGGTGGCGTGCAAAACCCACAATCGGTAATCGATGCCATCACCACCAGTCTGGTTCGGCGCGGTGAATCCCATTTAACCGCAGCGGATGCCCGTTTTAGCGGTGAGCTAATGGAAATGGCCCATGGCCCGCTAGGGATTGCTGCAGGCGTGGAGTACCGGCGGGAAGATGGCCGGGATACCCCGGACGATCAATTTGTTCGCGGCCTGATTTTCGGCACTGAATCGGTCAGCGCGGCCGCCAGCCGCAATCAACACGCAGCTTATCTCGAGTTTTCGGTACCGGTGCTGGAAAACCTCGAGCTGCAACTCGCCCAGCGTTACGACCATTACAGCGACTTCGGCAGCTCCGCCAACCCCAAGGTGGCCTTTCATTACAAAGCCAATGATGCCGTCTCGCTGCGAGGCTCCTGGAGTCAGGGTTTCCGCGCCCCGTCATTGGCCCAGGTTGGTTTAGGGCCGTCGCAAAAATCTCAATTTTTTGTCGATACTTTCCTGTGCCCGGTCGCCAACAACAGTAACCCGGCTTGTGTCTCGACCGACTACACCATTGTCTTCGCCGGGAATCCGGATCTGAAAGCAGAAGAGTCTGAAAGCTGGAACCTTGGTTTAGTCTGGCAAGTGACGGATGACTTTGATGTGACAGCTGATCTCTGGAGCGTGACGCAGGACAACAAAATCGACAAAGTTCCGTATATCACCGTCTATAACGAGCACTGTGGTAGCCAGGCCAGTACCATCTGCGTACGGCAAGCGCCGCTGCCGGGTTCGACCCTGGGCTTTATTGACCGGCTGAATACCACCTTAGTGAATTTCAGTAGTCAGGAAGCGCAGGGGCTTGATTTATCAGCCAATTACAAACTTGATCTGGCCAATCTGGGTCGCCTGAAACTGAATGTCGAAGCAACTTACCTCAGTAACTTTGAGAAGAACGGCATCGATTTTACCGGCGAGTTCCGTTATCCGCAGTATCGCTGGGTGACTTCAGCGGACTGGGCGGTGACCAACGACTGGGGTCTTGCGAGTTCAGTGTCTTACGTCGGCGAATTTGAAGATTTTGCGACTGAAGATAAAGTGGAATCAACCACCAGCCGGACTGTTGATGCGTTTTATTCACTCGATATGCAAGCGTACTATAATCTGAGCTCGCAGTTAAAAGTGAGCGTGGGTGGCAGCAACTTGCTGGATAAAGAACCGCCATTCGCCTTAGGAGATGGTAATTCTGATTTATACGGCTATGTCAGCAGTATGTATAACCCGCGTGGCCGCTTCATTTACGCCAAACTAAGTTACAAGTTTTAAACCGATGTTCTGATGACATCCCCGCAAATGGCCGGCGTTTAACCCGGCCATTTTTTTATCAGGTAAACGCGACTTCTGCGCTGGCGAACCCGCTGCGGTCGATCCATTCGCTTAAGACGATATGGGTTTTAATCCTGACGATCGCCGGATGTGCATCCAGCTGCTCGCGGATTTGATGTAAGCGCGTGACAGAGTCGGCCTGCACAAATACAATCAAATCGGTTTCACCGCTGATCCCATGACAGCGCCGGACTTCCGGAATTGCATGCAACAGCGGGATCACATCGGCACAACGTGCGCTGTTATGCTGAATATCAAAATATGCGGCGACAGCCGGATGAGTCTTGTTCGCCAGCACCACCTGATACCCCAGGATGTCACCATTTTGTTCCAGGCGTTTTAAGCGTTCCGACACTGCGCTGCGCGATAAATTGACCTGCTCAGCGATCGCTGACACCGACTGACGTGCATCTTGCTGCAATGCTTTGATAATCAACTGATCAAATTTATCGGACACGCTGGTTCCTCACTTTAAATAGTACCGGCATAACGCTGGCAGAGCCGACAAAATGCCGGTGCTCTCTACCAATTTTCCGCCATTTTGTCAGGCAAAAACAAGGTAGCATAGCGCCAGAAATCATCGCAGCTGTCACAACTGAAGACTAAGGCACGCAAGACCATGCATTCGGATCAAAAACTCAATCTCTGGCAGGGGGCTGCACTGCTGGCCACCACATTACTGGGTACCGGCGTATTTATTCTACCGCAACTGACGATCGCCCAGGCAGGACCTTATGCCAGTTGGGCCTGGTTGTTATTAACCCTGTTGGCAATACCGGTGACTTTTGTCTTTGCCGCCTTAGCCCGGGTGCTACCGCATGCCGCCGGGCCGGCGCATTTTGTCGGCGAAGCTTTTGGCAGCATCGCCGGACGGGTCACCGGCCTGCTATTTGTACTGGTAGTCCCACTTGGTGCCTCCGCAGCCATGATGATGACCTATTCTTTTGTGGCTCCGCTGCTTAGCCCGCTCCTCGGAGATTTAAGCGATTGGCAATTGCCGGTGGAGCTGTTGTTTTTATTGCTGATTTGGCTGCTCAACCGCCGTGGCGTGCAGCTATCGGCCAGATTGCAGCTGGGCCTCACCTTACTGATCGTCGCCGTGGTGCTATTGATGTTTGGCGCTTTTGCCGTACAAACGCCCCCAACCACGGCACAGGTTGTCACGACTGCCGATTTTAACGCCATCGGCTTCAGCGCTGCGCTGGCTCTGGGATTCTGGAGTTTTCTGGGGGTGGAGGCCATGACACATTTAGCGCAGGATTTTCGCGACCCGAAACGGCATTTGATCCCGGCATTACTGCTGGGCTTGCTGGTCGTGGGTTGTATTTATTTAGGCTGTAGCCACTTATTGCAAATGCTGGCTGCCCCCGGGGAAGATTTAAGTATGGCCGATGGGTTTAACCGTTTATTTGGCAGCGGTGGTTATCTGTTGATTGGCCTGCTCGGTCTTTGTAGTGGCCTGGCGACCGTCAATGTTTATACCGCCAGTGTTGCGCGATTGTGCTGGAGCTTCAGCTGTAGTGGCGTATTACCCAAAGCTTTGCAGCCTTTAAACCAACATCAGGTACCGGAACGGGCGCTGACCAGCATTTTGTTGCTGATGGCGCTGGTGCTGTGCGGTGCTGAATGGCTGGATGCAGGGCTGCCGGATCTGATTGGTTGGGTGAACGGCGTATTCGTACTGATTTATCTCGGAAGTATGGCATCCGCCTGGCGTTTGTTAGCGACATCCTACCGACTGGTCGTCATCCTCAGTATCGGGATTTGCCTGTCATTGGTCTGGATGCTGGGCACGGCGATGAGTTACGCCTTCCTGTTGATTTTCATCACCACACCTTTGTTATGGTGGCAACAACGCTGGTTGCGGATTAAAGCGATTTGAGCTGGCCAGACCCGCACCGCAGCGATGTTGCTGGCTGCGATGCGGGTCTGGTAGCTGGTGAAGGCTTGACGTTATTTCGTCGCCTGCGCCATTTCCATATCAGTATGCAAAATGAAGCCTTGTTGATTCACATCCATTTTGACCACCATTTTCATCTTGCTGCCGGCGAATTGCTGCAAGTCAGCCGGAACTTCCGCCCCCGTGGCCTTCATCGAATCCTCCAGAGCTTTGAAGAAACGACCATAGTCCATGCTCAAGCTCAGCAAGCCATTTTTGCTCAATCCTTCTTTGGCCACAGCGGCCGATTGGCTGGTTGCCTTTGGCCCAACGTATAACAACAAATGCGAATCCGACAAGGCTAACTTCGGCTGGATGCCAAGCATGGCTACTTCAGGCGCAACCGAGGCTAAATCCAGTTCCTCACCAGCGGCAGGCAGCGCGACATTGGCTAAGGGTGGATAAAACGCTTTTAATCCTTCAAAGAACGTGCGGGCATTTTCAGCAGAAATGGTCATCAGGGCATCGGCACTTTTCAGATTGCTGCTCATCATATCCAGTTCAGCGTCGTTAATTGTGACTGACAACCCTTGCAGACCGCTCGCCATCCCTGCCATCGCGACAGCGGCCAGTGGGTTGGACTGTTTCATCTCGCTTTGCATCTCAGCCAGGGGTTGACAGCTGTAGGCCGGTTCGGTGAACCCACTCCACAATTTGCCAAGCGACGGTGCCAGTTGCGCAACATCTAAACCAATTGCCATTGAAAACATCCCGACATGGTCAGTAGACACCGCATGGCCTGGCAAAAATCCGCGTAAGGCGGACAATGATTTGACTGTTTCCTGATTCTGTGTCGGGATCAGGATCCGACCGACCGCTTTTAACATCGCAGGATTTGTTTGATCGAACTTGTTGTCGATAAAGATCCCCGGCCAACTGGCGCTGATCGCGGCCACATCGGCATCACAGGCTGGATTGCGCCAATCGGCCAACGCGACATTGGTCTGAGCGCCAAACGCGGCCTCAACATCTTTTGCCAGACTATTACCATCTTTGCTGGTCAGAAATTTGCTCAACTGTGCGAAGCTGAGATAACCAAAAGCACCTTGATCAAGTTGATACTTTTTCTGCATCTCCGGAATAACTGACGTATTGGCCAGGTTGTGCTCAGGTTTCTCTGCCTGCATCATGATGGCAAGGTGCTGCTTGGCAAACTTTTCCGAGGTCACCGCCAGCGTGGCCCAGCCATTCTGGACTGAGACCAGTAAATCCAGACTCAACTCTTCGTGCGCGAAACGATATTGACGGTACTGCACACTGTTGATTTGCTGCGCGACATGGCTAAAGCCACTGCTTTTCTCGGCGTCATCAAAAATCCGCCAGAATGCTGCCTCATCGGCCAGCTCCACCCGCATCACCGGAGATAACCCGACCAGATAACTCAAACTGCGCATCTGCGCTTTGATGCCGGTATTGAGACTAAATGCAGCAGGATCTGCCAGGGCTTTCATATACGCCTGTCCCAGCGCCAGGCCGAATTTGAATTGCGCCTCCGTCGTTTCGGCCTCCATGTCCGCGAATAATTGCTGCATGTTTTCGTCATAATATTGCGGTCCCATGCCGAGGCTGGACAGGTAACTGCCCAGATCAATCGGCTTTACCTGAGCCGAAAGCAATGCGGTATCCGCGGGTATATATTCAAAGCCGGCCAGCGTTGATGACGCTGCCGTCCCTGAACCAAATTTATAATAAGCCAAGGCTCCGGCAGCAATCACTGCGACGGCGATTAGGGTCTTACGCATTGTGCACTCCTTTTCATTCATCCGATGGTAAGACCACAACGTCATTTTTGACTGCCTCAGCCAAGGCTGAGCATCACTAAATGCCGGGTAACACCATTCATTTTTTACGTTAGTTTAACTATTGGTCTTTATATCACAACAACTTAAATTACGCTGACGGATTCTGCGCTAACATGGCCAGCGCCAGAGCTTCAGCCACTTTAATGCCGTCGATGCCTGCCGATAAAATACCCCCGGCATAACCAGCACCTTCTCCCGCAGGGTAAAGCCCTTTGATATTCAGGCTTTGGAAATCTGCGCCACGTTTGATGCAAATCGGCGATGAGGTTCGGGTTTCAACACCGGTCAGCAAACCTTCCGGCCTCGCAAAACCTTTGATTTGCTGATCAAATGCCGGGATCGCCTCACGAATGGCGGCGATGGCAAAGTCTGGCAACACCGTCGATAAATCGGTCAACTTCACGCCTGGCGTATAAGAAGGCAACACGTCCCCCACCTCCGTCGAGGCCGTCCCCGCAAGGAAGTCACCAATCAGCTGCGCGGGCGCGTCGTAGTTTTCGCCGCCCAGCACAAAAGCCTGCGCCTCCAGTTTTCTCTGCAGCTCAATCCCCGCCAGTGGATGTCCGGGATAATCACGCTCTGGATCGATGCCGACGACGATAGCGCTATTTGCATTGCGCTCATTACGGGAGTATTGGCTCATACCATTGGTCACCACCCGGCCTTCTTCTGAAGCGGCGGCGACCACAGTGCCTCCCGGGCACATACAGAAGCTATAAACGGTGCGGCCATTACTGCAGTGATGCACCAGCTTGTAGTCGGCGGCACCCAGCAATGGGTTACCGGCATTTGGCCCGAAGCGACATTCGTCAATCATTGATTGGCGGTGTTCAATCCGAAACCCAATTGAAAAAGGTTTAGCTTCAATATAGACACCGCGCCGGTACAACATGTTAAAGGTATCCCGGGCGCTGTGGCCAACCGCCAGCACGACATGGCGGCAAGGCAAGATGTCACCGCTGGATAGTTGCAGACCTGTGACCTGACCTTCGGTGAGTAATAAGTCATCAACCCGGGTGCTAAAACGGATTTCGCCGCCCAGCGCGATGATATTGGCGCGCATTTTTTCCACCATATTGACTAGTTTGAAGGTACCAATATGAGGTTTGCTGACATACATAATCTCATCTGGAGCGCCGGCAGCAACAAATTCACTCATCACTTTGCGCCCATAGTGTTTCGGATCTTTCACCTGACTATACAGTTTGCCATCGGAGAATGTACCGGCACCACCTTCACCAAACTGGACGTTAGATTCGGTATTCAAAGGCTTTTTCCGCCAGAAACCAAAGGTGTCTTTGGTCCGCTCGCGTACTTCTTTACCGCGCTCCAGAATAATCGGCTTAAAGCCCATCTGCGCGAGCAACAGGCCGGCAAACAAGCCGCACGGGCCCAGTCCAATCACCACCGGTCGTTCACTGAATTGTGCCGGCGCCTGGGCTACATATTTGTAACTGGTATCGGGCGAGGGCTTCACATGCGGATCTTTTTCAAATTTTTTCAGCAGTTGCCTTTCCTGATCCACTTCAACATCTAAAGTGTAAATCAGTTGGATAGCGGTTTTTTTACGTGCGTCGTAACCACGTTTAAACAGACTGAAACTTTTCAGTTGCTCGGGTTTGATTTTAAGCTTTTGCACAATGGCCGCAGGTAATGCGGCTTCATCGTGATCGAGTGGTAATTTAATTTCAGTCAAACGGATCATGCAAAGTCCTATCGGTGTCTTAGCCGGCATTCGCCAGCTCACAAGATGGTAATTGCGGCTATTTTACGCCAATTTACCGGATCAAACGTAATAATTGCCGTTACAATTTGCACTGGCTTGTATTTTTGCTTTGGTTCCGTACAATTCGCCGGCTAAAACCGGCTGTTGTCTTCGCGATTTCGTATCCGTGGTATTGGGAGGTTCAGATGGCATTTGTCGTCACTGATAATTGCATTAAATGTAAATACACTGACTGTGTTGCCGTCTGTCCGGTCGATGCCTTTTTTGAAGGTCCCAACTTCCTCGCGATTAGCCCGATCATTTGTATTGATTGTGGTTTATGCGAGCCCGAGTGTCCGGCCAACGCCATTTTCCAACATGATGCCCTGCCAGAGGGACAACAACCCTTTATTGAACTCAATGCTGAGTTGGCGCTGATTTGGCCCAACATTAACAAGGTCAAACCAGCTCCGGCCGATGCCGATCTCTGGAACGGGGTGCCGGATAAACTGCCTTTCCTGGAAAGTTAAGCCACTGCTCTGCCCATTTTTTACCCAAAGCCCCCGCGCGTCTTCTAGCCATTGGCAACAGCAAACAATTGCTGCTCCAGCGTGCGGCCCTGCGTCAGGCTACGATACTGCCACCCTTGTGCACGCAGCACGCCAATCAGGTCGATGTCCAAATTTGGCGCTAAGTTCCGGTCATAGTGCAGAGTGAATTCATTTTTCTGGGTATTTTCAACCCGATTGACGCCAGGCAAGTGCCGCAATACCGCTAACACCGACGTTGCGTCCACCGGCTCTAATTGCAGACTCAGGTAGCCGGCGGCGCCTTGTTGCATCGGGTGTTGCTGCACTAATGCGCCATGCTCCAGATAAAGCACAGTGCCACATAGACGTTCCAGCTCGAAAATATTGTGGGAACTGATCATAAAAGTCGCCTGACTACTCAGATTGGCAATCAGCTGCCGCACTTGCATCGCGTTGACCGGGTCCAGACCCGCAGTCGGTTCATCCAGCAACACCAACTCCGGCTGCCCCAAAAGAGCTTGCGCAATCGCCACCCTTTTGCGCATGCCATGACTGAGCACCGTCGCTTTTTGCCAGAGATAGTCAGCTAAATCAACCAGCTCCAGCACCCGTTTGGTTTCAGCCAATGCAGTCGCTTTCGTCATCCCTTGTAGCTGGCCATAAAACGTCAATTGCGTGCCAATCGAAAAGTTCGGATCCAGCAGCGCATCTTGGGGCAGCGCACTGAGCCGGCCCGCTAAGCCATCGCTCCCGGGCTTGTGACCAAAAATTGTAATTTTGCCGCTGTCTGGCGGCAAAAACCCACACAAAATACTGAATAAGGTGGTTTTGCCCGCACCATTTGGACCAATCAATGCCACGGGCTCACCGGCGTCAATCTTAAAATCGAGCGCCTTTAACACCTGATGCTTACCAAAAGATTTGCAGAGTTGTTCCGCCTGAATCATCGTGCTCATAAGGATTTTCCTTGTAACGCTACCCGGCCAAGCGCCAGCAAAACCAGAGTCTGGATCAAGGGTAAGCCTGCTTCCTGCAGCGTTGACCAGCCCTGATTGGCGAGTAAAGCCGGCAACTGCGCGCCGGGCACATAGTGAAGTAGTTGCAACACCGCCGGAAAGTACCAGCCCGCCCAGCTAATCAGCCCAATGATCAAGCCGCCACCGACAATCGCCAGACAAATCGCCAGTCTGGAAGATCGCGCCAGCACGGAGCAGAGCGCCATCAGTGCGGTAAAAGGTGCCAGTACAATCACCAGATTCAATCCCATGATCAACGCCGCTTCCAGCGCAGCCAGGGACAAACTGTGCTGCCGCCACATCGCCATCGTTAGCGTCGCAGCCAATGAAATGAAGATCAATAAGACTTGTACCAGCCATTGCCCAAGAAAACGGCCGAAGAAAATGCTGTCGCGACTGGTGCGCAGAGTAAGGAATCTTAAGGTGCCGCGGGCGCGATCGCTGCTGGTTTGATCAGCACTGGCTACCACCACCGCCAGTGGTAAAAACAGCAGGCAGATCAGCCAGTAGGCGATTAACTCCGGTAATGGCCAGGCCATCAGTTTGTATAACCCGACCATACCTAAAATCCGGCTGAGCATCATTTGGATCTCGGCTTGCTGCAAGGCAGAACTGGCTTCAAAAATCGGGTACCGCAGCATAAAAAACCAGATCACGGCGAACGCCGCTAACGCAAACCAACCGCGGGGGCTGCCAAATAACCGGAATACTTCAAAACGGGCGATCAGCCAGGTATTCCGGCCGAACTTCGGTAAAGAAAAAACTTGAGTGGACATGCTCTGCTTCCTGACAACCGTGCGTTGTATCAGGATAGCAAATGTTGCGCCAAACATTTAATTATATAAATCAATAACATGCAAAATTTTAAATCGGCAACTTTGGCAAATCCACTACATTTCGGCGAAAACAACGGTCATTTAGTTTTTTTGCCACTGTTTTAACCAAAAGTAACTCAGCCAAGACAGAGCGAGGCAAACAACGCCCCAGCGCAAACGTTGCGAAAAATTAAGTCCTGGCCGGCTAAAAATCAAAATCAGGGGGGCGTACCAAAAGTACAAAACACCGAAGGCAAGAAAGAGGGTATTAAAATCAGGTAACATTTCCATTACTACCATTCACTTTGCTCCATTAAGCTACAGTCGGCATGGTAGGCGGATTAAATTGCAATTTCAATACAACGAATAAAATAAAATTAAACAAATTTTATACAAATTTACCTAAATACCCCATTTATTTCAGCGCCGTATGTTACGGCCGCAGCCTTTCGCGACCGCCCTCGCAAAACGACCAGCCGCCCCCCGACACGCATCGGACAGGACAGCTAAAACCACTGATCTTTGTATTTACCATAGTGGAAATAACCCCATTGCCCCAAACGCCGCAGTGACGGCAACGGAAATTTCGGCAGGGCGGTTTGATACAAAGGCAACGCAGGCTGCGCGATTCCCATCACCCGCTCAGCCAGGCGTTTGCCTGCCTGGACTGAAAAAGACAATCCACTACCACAATAGCCCATGCTATAGAGCACATCGCCGCGCTCATCGGCTTGATAAATGTGCGGAATATCGTCCAGCGCCATACAAACCCAGCCCGACCATTTGTATTGGTAACGAATCGATTGTAATGCCGGAAAACTCTGCTTCAGTACCTGTAACAAGCGGTCGGCGTAATAGGGATTGGCGGCATCCTGGCCGGTGATCGCACCGCGGCCACCAAATAAGATCCGATTGTCCGGTAGTTTGCGGTAATAATATTTCAGAGCCCGGGTGTCCATCACGACATGGCTGGTCAGAAAATTACAGGCGGCCAGCTGCTCCGGACTCAGTGGTTCAGTGACGATGATTTGCGAAAGGACTGGTAACGTTCTTGCCTGCACCCCGGCATGAAAATTTTTTGGGGTATACCCATTGGTGGCAATCACCACTTTTTTTGCCTGAACCCTTGCCGTGGGCGTGATCAATAATTGCTGGCCATTTTGGGGTTGCCAATCGATGACCGGCGAACCAGGATGGATGCGGGCACCAGCTTCCCGCGCGAATCGCTGGTAGCCCCAGGCGAGCTTCAAGGGATTGACGCCAAATCCATCGGCGTATCGTAACGCACCAAAAGCTTGTTGATCACCGACGTACTGTTGCCGCACTTGTTGCTGTGTTAAGACTTCGACTTCATACCCAAACATTTTTTGCTGTAGTTCAGCCTGCGCCTGCAACACTTTACACATCGCAGGTTTGTGCGCCATCCGCAGATAACCGGGTTGTTGCACATCACAATCAATTCCTTTGGCAATCAGGGACCTGACAGTATCGACCCCTTCACAAAATTCGCGGTAAATCCCGCGCATCACCGCATCACCCCATTGTTTTTGCATCTGGGCATAAGGCTTCCGCCCGCTGGATTTCAACACAAAACCAGCATTGCGCCCGCTACAGCCCCAGGCCGTTTGATTTGCCTCCAGCACCACCGCCTGAACCCCATGGACGGTCGCCAGGTGATAAGCGGCGGATAGTCCGGTGTAACCAGCGCCGATGATCGCAACATCCACGCGGACATCGCCGTTTAATACGCCATCATCAACCGGCGCAGTGCCGGACTGTGCAGCCCAATAGCTGTCAGGATAGGGCTGATGTTTCCCGGGGAAAGAATCATGCATCGGATCGTACATTGAGGCGGAGCTCGAAATAAGCGGATTTTTTACTGTCATGACCAGTTTGCTTCGTATTGGCGGTGTGAAGGAATTCAGGACCAGCCCTTTGCTGTGATGCGGCTAATCATGGCAAGATAACCAGTCCTTGCCAAGCTTGTCAGATCATTGCATGAAAATACTCAATCATATTCAATATCGCCCGATGCAGAGCGCAGATTTTCCAGCAGTACTACAACTTGGGAATCTGGTCCATGGCGAGGGTTATCTGACTCCGGGATCACTGCAGCAGTATTTTCAGCGTGGTTTAGCCAAGGCACTGAATGCCAGTTTTGTAGCTTATGCTGACGAGCAACAATTAGTTGGTTTTCGCTTGGCATTTGCTGCCGGACAGTGGGAATTCGATACCTGGTGCAGCCCGGATTTGTGGCAGGTGCCGCCGGAACAAGTCGCTTATTTTAAATGCAATACCGTCGCGCCGGCCCAACAAGGTGCCGGGATTGGCGGACAGTTGTTACAGCTTTCGATCACCGCCTTGCAACAACAAGGGGCGGTCGCCGGTTTAGCCCATTTATGGCAACAAAGCCCCGGTAATGCCGCAGTGAAGTATTTCAGTCGCCATGGCGGAGTGCTCATCAAACAACACCCGGATAAATGGCGGGCAGAGAGTCTGGCCGGCTATGCCTGTGTCCGTTGTGGCTGCGATTGCCATTGCTCGGCTGCCGAAATGATTTTGCGGTTTGCTGAGCCAAGCGATCGCTGCTGAAAATCAGTCGCACCTGTTCACCGAGGATGACAAACGGGAACAGGGCGACTGTGGGAGAGCTGGTTTCACTCAGAATGAAAGCTGATTTGACAAACAAATGAGCGGTTTTATCCGTCGCCGTTCATTTGTTGCCCATGCCAAATCAACTGGGGACCCCTCATCAACCATCGAAGTTTCACGTGGAACTTCGACACCGGACACAGGCAAAAGCCCTTGCTGCGTTACGAGCGCTGGTCGCTTAGATACTACCAAAACATCCAACCGTCGCTTTGCCGGAAGCACTTCAATCTTGTGCAAAAAGCATTTTTAGGTTGATTTGCCTTCATTTCTCGAAATGTAAGCACTTACATTTATAGCTGAATGTGCCATCATTGCCAAGGTGCATCAGAAAATATCTCACCATTCGCCCTCGTGACGCCAAAAAAGACCAACCAAAGCCTTCTCCCTGAACTGCAGATGATACGCCCAAACCGGGCAGCCATGCCGCGACAGGCGCTGTATAGAGAATCACCGGACTTTGTTCATCGATTATACGGCCTGCTGTTTTGTTCGGCAGTTGATTGCGGAAGTCCGGATATCCACCGCATTTTTCGCGGCAATTGCATTTTTTTTCTATAGAATCCGCCGCCCCGAAAACAGGGGCACATTTTGTGTTAATTCCAGGTACTAAAAAGCTGAAATTGGTCTTTCACTAGCGCAACTAATTTCGACAATTTGAGGTGTACATGTTTCGTCGTCCAGTATTAGAGCAAAAATTAAACCAAGCCATCCGGCTAAGTCTGTATTCTGCCGCCGCTGCCAGCACTTTTTTGAGCACGGCCGTGGTTGCCCAACAAGCTGAAGCCACTGTGGAGCGGGTGCAAGTCACCGGTTCACGGATTATGCGTGAAGGCGCGATTTCACCATCACCGGTCACCTCCATCAGCGGTGCTGAACTACTGGAAACCGGCGCCCTGAACATCGGCGAGGCCTTAAACGAATTACCTGCTCTGGCCTCGACCTACTCGCTGGCAAACTCTGGCAACTCGATTGGTGCGGCTGGTTTAAGCCTGCTGGATTTACGCGGTATGGGGACGTCCCGGACGCTGGTATTGATTGACGGCAAGCGTCATGTCGCCAGCAGTGCCGGTACTGCTTCAGTGGATACCAACACCATTCCAACCGCCTGGGTGGAAAGTGTTGAAATTATCACCGGTGGAGCCTCGGCGATTTATGGCGCTGATGCCGTTACGGGGGTGGTGAACTTCAAACTGAAGAAAAACATTCAGGGGCTGGATGTTTCTGCCACAGCAAGCAAAGCCAATGACAACCCTTACAACAACCAGAAACTGACCTTCTCTTATGGTCAGGATATCGCCAATGGTGACGGTAACATCGCCTTTGCTGCTGATTTCGCGACTCAGGAGGGTATGAACGCCACTGAGCGCAGCCTGACCCGCACGCCATGGTTTGCAGTGACCAACCCTGCCAACAATGAGACGCAAAAAGACGCGGCTGGCAATACCATTCATGATGGCGTGCCGGATAAAATCACCTTACCCAATGCCGGCTATTTTGACAGTTCGGTTAATGGTAACTTCCTACTCAACCGCGTCTGGTATACCTTCAACCCGGACGGCTCGGTACGCCCTCAGCAAATGGGCACCGTGTTCGCATCGGACTACGCCTGCCAGAACTGTGAGCTGCTGAACCTGCGGGAATACGACGATTTACAGCCGAACTTTGACCGCTACAGCTTTAACCTGAAAGGCGATTACGACCTGACGCCAGAGATGAATCTGAGTGCCTCGGCCAAGCATGTGGTCAATGAAGGCTTTACGGTTCGTCAGCCGTCCTTCTTCGAATATAGCTCGGCGCTGGTGATCCAACGTGACAATGCTTTTATCAGCCCAAGTCTGGCGGCTTTGATGGATGCGAACAACCGTCAAACCATCAGCCTGCACCGTTTTAACAAAGACGCCGGCCGTCGCAAAGAAGAAAACACCCGGATTACCGATCAGTTCAACCTGAACCTGAAAGGTCAGCTGAACGATGATTGGTCGATTGATAGCTTTATCACACATGGTCAAACCACGCTGAAGCAAAAGAACTTCAACAACCTGATCCGGAAAAACTGGGCGCAATCGATTGATGCTGTGAACGTCAACGGCTACATCGTTTGTCGTGATGCCGCCGCACACGCCGCCGGTTGTGTACCCACATCAGTGTTTGGCAATGGCGCAGTCAGCGAAGCCGCGGCTAACTGGTTCAACACCACCGCGTTCTCTGAAAGCAAGATCAAGCAACGGGTGGCCAGCACCTCGTTCGCCAACAGCAATCTGTATGACTTACCCGCCGGTGGCGTCGGTTTTGCCGGTGGCGTGGAATACCGTCATGAGCAAAGTGACAACCAACCTGATGCATTTGCTGCCACTGGTGCCACCTTCCTGAATGCGCTGCAGCCAACACATGGCAAATTCCATGTGAAAGAAGTGTTCGCTGAAATCACCGTTCCCCTGCTGAGCGATGTCGGTGTGTTCCAGGACCTGACCTTTGACGCTGCCGCCCGTTATGCGGATTACAGCACCATCGGCGAAGCAACCAGCTGGAAAACCGGCCTGGACTGGACTCTGAGCGACGAGTTACGTATTCGTAGCACTTATTCAGTGGCACTGCGCGCCCCGAACATCAGCGAACTGTACCGTCCGCTGAACCAGACGTTCTTCCGCGTCAGCGACCCATGTGATATCCGCAACAAGCAAAGTGCGAACCGAGTGGCGAACTGTGCGCTGCTCGGCGTCCCAGCTCAGTTTGTGTCAACCGCAACCGGCAGCAGCATCGAAGGTCTGTCGGGTGGTAACCGCAACCTGAAAGCGGAAGAATCAGATAGCTACACCATCGGTTTTGTTTATCAGCCAGAGTGGATCAGCAACGTCACACTGACGGTCGACTACTGGTCAATTGAAATCGAAGACGCCATCGACAACGTGTCTGCGCAAAACGTGGTGAACAAGTGTGTTGACTCTGCCGAAGGCATTAACAACGTGTTCTGTCAGCAAATCGTCCGCGATCCGGTGAGCAAAGAGTTGAAACTGATCACCTCCAGCACACTGAACGTGGCCGCACAAACCGCTGAGGGTGTCGACTTTGAACTGGGTTATGATTTTGACGCTGCCGGTGGCCGTTTCAAAACCAAACTCGTCGGTACTTACCTGGATTCACGCAAAGTGTTCTCGTTCCAGAACAACCCGGCGGAATTTGAGCAACGTGCAGGCACTGAAGGCGAAGCCACCTGGCAGGAAAACTTCAGTATCGCTTATAGCCGCGATGCCTGGACCGCGAGCTGGAAAACCCGTCATTTAAGCGGTGTCAGCCTGTATACCGACCAGCAACTGGCCATCAACCCGGATGCGTCGGATATCATGAACTACGGCAGTTACTTTATCAGTGACGTCAGCCTGGCTTATGAATTCAGCAACGGCGTTAAACTGGCTGTCGGTATCGACAACCTGTTTGACCGCAATCTGCCTGGCGTGACCACGGGTACCGGCACCTATTCTGCAAGCTACGACAACATCGGCCAGCTGTACTACAGCACCTTGTCGTTTAAGATGTAATTAAATAGGCGCAGTCTCTTGGGATCAGAGTCGAACTCTGATCCCAAAGACTTTTTGCTGCTGTACAGGCGATTTTTATGTTAGTTAGACCTTTTTGTTGTAAGCGGATGGCTGCACGCCTGACCACCTAAAATGCTTCAACTGCATCATCCAGCCTGACAAATATCTCATAAATAATTGTTTTTATTAATACTTATTGATTTTGCCTGCCGATACTTCCGAAAAGTAAACTTTGATAGTTCGTCTATTCAAGCGAGCCAACTTGCAATTTGGTTTTAGTTATAAGAACTGCTATCTATCCAGCCATCCGCTTATATCAAAAAAAGCTTAATCAGATATTTTTGGTCATTTTTTATGACAGCACAGCCTGTTTAAATGCGCACATTCTCAAGCCAAGCGAGCTGTAATCGCAGCTTGAACTGGTCGATATGAAACCCAGGAGACTGTGATGCATCTTGTAACCACCCCACCATTACCCGTGCTGGATTTAAGTCAACTTCGTGGAACTGCAACCGAGCAGGCGCTGTTTTTACAACAGTTACGCCACGCTGCCCGCGATGTTGGCTTCTTTTATCTGGTGGGGCATGGTATCAGCGAGCAGCGTCAGCAGCAGGTGTTACACCTGGCGAAACAGTTTTTCGGATTGCCGGCTGATCAGAAAAAAGCGGTACAAATGATCCATTCGCCACATTTTCGGGGTTATACCGGCGTTGCTGGTGAACTGACGCTGGGTCAGCCAGATCAGCGCGAACAATTCGACATCATGCGCGAAGATATCGTCAGTGGTTTACCTGAATCCACTGAACCTTGGCGGCGATTAATCGGCCCGAATCAATGGCCGGCAGCCATGCCCGGTTTTCGAGAGGAAATGCTGAGCTGGCAGCAGCAACTTTCTGATTTAACCGAAACTTTACTGGGCGCTTTTATGCGGGCACTGGAACTACCGGCTGATGCGCTGCAAAGTACCATTGCTGCCGGACCTTATCAGCATATGAAACTCATCCGCTATCCAGGCCAACAAGCCAGCAGCAGTAAACAAGGCGTTGGCGCGCATAAAGATCCGGGCTACCTGACATTAGTGTTGCAAGGCGAGCAATCCGGATTGGAAGTACTGACCGATGACGGCTGGGTGGGTGCCGCGCCATTACCCGGTGCCTTTGTGGTGAACATCGGTGAATTGCTGGAACTGGCGTCTAATGGCTATTTAAAGGCTACTTTGCATCGGGTCACCAGTCCGGTGGCAGGCGTCGAACGTTATTCCTGCGCCTTTTTTATGGCAGCGCAGCTCGATGCCACGGTCCCGCTGTTGCAGTTGCCGGCTCATTTAGCCGCTGAGGCGAAGGGACCGGCGTCTGATCCACGTAACCCACTGTTTTATCAAGTTGGACAGAATGTACTGAAAGGCCGCCTCCGTTCACATCGCGATGTGGCCGCCAGCCATTACGCCGATCTGGAACTGGCGGGCTAGCCTAACGGCTTGCGCGTCAGTGTTCCATCGCACGAAGCAACCTATAACGCTGCGCGTCCGGAAGGCTCCGCTTTCCGGACGCCAGCAGCTACTCTTGCACAAAGCATTGATCAGCTCCAAACGCCTTTACGTCGCCTGACGCAACGGTCGCGTTTGGTTTTTTAGTTAACACAGGTATTTTTTGATGAAATTTCGCACCCTCGCAATCCATGCTGGCCAGCAGCCAGATCCGTCCACCGGCGCTTTAAATACCCCGGTTTATTTGACCAGCACCTTTAGCTACGGCACTGCCGCTGAAGGTCAGGCCCGTTTTGCCGGACAGAATCCGGGGTATATCTACAGCCGGATGGGCAATCCAACATCCAGCGCGCTGGAGCAAAAGCTGGCAGCGATGGAAGGTGCGGACGAAGCGGTGGTGGTCGCCAGCGGCATGGCGGCGATCAGCAGCATTGTGTATGCATTGACCCAGCAAGGTGATGAAGTGGCCTTTATCGATCCGGTCTACGGTGGTACCGATGCCTTTTTACGCAACACCTTAGTGCGCGCCGGGGTGAAAGTGACCAGCTACAGCAGCGATGATGATTTTGTCGCCAACCATAGCGCCAACACTCGCTTAGTGTTGTGGGAGCCGATCACCAACCCGACTTTAAAAGTGATCGACAGCCGCAAAATTGTTGCCGTTGCCCGCGAGATCGGCGCGATTACCGTTTGTGACAATACCTTTTTAACACCTTATTTGTTCCGGCCATTGGAGCTGGGGGTTGATGTGGTGATGCACAGCGGCACCAAATATTTATCAGGCCACGGCGACATCATCGCTGGGGTGGTTGCCGGTAACGGCCCGCTGATCCAGCGGATCCGCACCATCGCGCTGAAACACATCGGCGCACCGATGGGCCCGCAAGAAGCCTATTTATTGCAACGGGGCGTGAAAACCTTGCCACTGCGGATGGACGCGCACCTGGTCGCAGCGCAAAAAGTCGCTGAATTTCTGGCTGCACATCCCAAAGTAGAAAAGGTGTTTTTCCCCGGGCTTGCTGAGCATCCCGGTCATCAGGTGATTAAAGACACCGCAGCTGGTTTTGGCGGTATGGTGGCACTAGAGCTCGCCGGTGGTTTTGCCGCAGCGGCCACGTTGCTGGATAACCTGAGCTTGTTTGCGCAAGCGGTGAGCCTTGGCGATTTAGAAAGTCTGGCCTGCCATCCTGCCTCCACCACCCACGCCGCGATGACCGCAGCCGATCGCGCCAAAGCCGGTGTCAGCGATAAACTGGTGCGGTTAAGTATTGGTGTCGAAGATGCCGATGATTTAATTGCAGATTTGGCACAGGCGTTGGCGCTGCTGTGATCTGGCGTAGGGCCGATAAGCGAAGCGCCATCGGCCGTCATCGCCCTGGTTTATAGTGAATGCAGAAGGGTCAATGGAGCTTCGCTTGTCGATCCGACAGGGGTTGCGTAGGGCCGATAAGCGAAGCGCCATCGGCCATCATCGCCCTGGTTTATAGTGAATGCAGAAGGGTCAATAGTGCTTCGCTTGTCGATCCGACAGGGGTTGCGTAGGGCCGATAAGCGAAGCGCCATCGGCCATCATCGCCCTGGTTTATAGTGAATGCAGAAGGGTCAATAGTGCTTCGCTTGTCGATCCGACAGGGTTTGAGTAGCATAGGGCCGATAAGCGATTCGCGCTGATCACAGTGCAACAACGCGGCAATCATAGATTGCAGTTTCTGAGTAGACAGACATTTGCATGTGCAATAACAAGGAATTCAGTTTTGGCCATGATGCTGATTTTTACGATTGCCGGTGTAGTGGTTGCCCTGCTGTTTATCGGGGAAAACGCTGCCCTCACCGGCGCTGCCTTAGGTTTTCTATTGGGTAAGGTGTTGCAGCTCGCAGCGCAGCTGGAACGCCTGTCGCTGCGACTTACCGCAACAGAACAACAGCTAAACGCGCTATCTGCCGCGCCCACAACGCAGTCAACCGACGAGACCGCCACGACCTGTGAGCAACAAACAAAGCCCGCCGTCCTTTGCGCCACAGGCGCCGTCGAAGCCGCCGAGTTAACCAAAAAGCCGCAGGATATCGACATCACCTCGTTAGTTTTTCCGGATCCAGCAGCCACAACAGCAGCACAAACCATAGACGCCGATCCGGCACCGACATCATCGCCGACGCCTGCCCACCGACCGCGGTCATCATGGGATGAAGCCGCACCTTCAGCGACATCGCAGCTGACCCATCGCGCCTGGAGCTGGCTGCTGCAGTATCTGCGCGAAGGCAATCCGGTGGTGAAAATCGGCATGGTCGTGTTGTTTTTCGGTTTGGCTTTTTTAATCCGGCATCTGGCCGATCAAGGTTGGTTTCCGATTGAAGCGCGACTGGCCGCCATCGGCGTGACGGGCTTTGGTTTGATTGGCATCGGCTGGCGCACCAGAAACCGCAACTTTCACTATGGCCTGATCCTGCAAGGCGGAGGGCTGGCGATTTGTTATCTGACGTTGTTTGCGGCGATGAAATTCGCCCCCATCCTCAGCAGCACCCAAACTTCTGCCGGCATGTTGCTGATCACCTGTGCCGGGGTCGCGCTGGCCGTCAGGCAGCAAGCACAGATCCTGGCCTTATTTGCCACCGCCGGTGGTTTTATGGTCCCGATCCTGACCTCTGATGGTTCAAATAACTTTGTTGGTCTGTTTAGTTTTTATCTGCTGCTCAATCTTGGCATCCTGAGCATCGCCTGGTTTCAGAGCTGGCGGTTGCTGAATTGGCTTGGCCTGCTGTTTACCTTTGGCATCAGTCTGGTTTGGACAGTGCTGCAATATTCGACAGCAGATTACGTTGTGGTACAGAGCTTTATGCTCGGCTACTTCCTGCTGTATTTAACCCTTTCACTGCTTTTTTCACTGCGCCAGCCACCTAAATTAACCGGACTGGTCGATGGCAGTCTGGTGTTTGGTTTGCCCCTGGCTGCATTCGCAATTCAGGCGGTGCTAATGCAGCCCTATCCCTATGGGCTGGCCTGGAGCAGCGCCATCCTGGCGCTGATTTATGCCGCTTTAGCCGGGTTATTGTGGCAGAAACACCGCACGACCCATGCACTTTATCTGGAAAGCCAACTGGCGCTAGCCATCGGCTTCGCCACGCTGGTGATCCCATTGGCGCTCAGTGGCCATTGGATCTCCGTCAGTTGGGCACTGGAAGCCGCCGGCTTATTGTGGCTTGGTTTGCGTCAGCAGCGGCTGTTGTCACGCCTGGCCGCTTATCTACTGTATAGCCTGGCGCTGCTTGGTTTTTTCCTTGCCGACGGGCCACAAAGTGGCGATTTACCAGTGTTCAGCGGCGATTTTATCGATTTGCTGCTATTGGCACTTCCGGCGTTGCTGATGGCGGTGCTGTTGGAAAAATATGCCAGGGGCGTTGAACAAAAACTCGCACTGCTAGCCTTTAGCCTTGGCTGGTTGTTGTGGTTACTGGCGCTTTCGATGGAAATATCCGCCCATATCGCCCCGGTCAATCAAAGTGGCATCTTCAGTCTGGTGCTGGCGATCAGTAGCGGCGGCTGCTGGTGGCTCGGTCGCAAGTTCGGCGCTGTCCTGAAATCAGCCATGCTCTGGCTGCTGCCGGCTACCATCCTGCTACAGGTCCAATTCGCACTTACCGCCACCACAGCGCAGCCGCTGAATCTGAGCAAATTTAGCGGCATCATGGCTTTTGCACTGGTGCACTATCGTTGGCTTTATCTGGAACAGGCCAGACTCAGTGACCGACTCCGGCAATACCTACACCTTGGCAGTGGCTGGCTGCTGGCTGCACTAGCATTGTGGCAAATGCTTAACTGGCGCGAGTTGTGGCAGTTATCCGAGCTGCAATTCAGTTATGGTTTATTTATCCTGTTAACCGCCCCCGTGCTTGGCTGGCTGTGGTTAAGCCGCAGACCGCACTGGCCTGGTATCGCTGAACAGCAAAGCTATAGCCGCACTTTACCGCTGCCGCTGCTCCTGTTGCTGATGCTCTGGTGGGGCTGGGTTGCCCTCTTTGCGGTTCAGCCGGAGCAATGGTATTTGCCACTGCTCAATGCACCTGATCTATTGATGCTGGCGGCAATTGGCCTGCTGGGCTGTTACCTTTGGTTACCGCAGCAACGGCTGCAGATTTCTGCCTGGCGGTGGCTGGCGCTGCTCAGCTTTGGCTGGCTAAATGTGGTGTTACTGCGCTCGCTGCACTGGCTGCTGCACATTCCCTATCAACTGGCCTCGTTATGGCAACACCCCACGGTGCAAATGACCTTATCAATCAGCTGGACCTTACTGGCACTGTTCAGCATGCAGCAGGCATCTCGCCGCCATTCCCGCGGTTTGTGGCTGGGTGGCGGCCTGCTGTTATTGGCAGTGGTGACAAAACTGTTTACGGTTGATTTAGCCGATCAGGGGTCAATGGCACGGATTTTATCCTTTGTGGTGGTTGGGGCGCTGATGCTGCTGATTGGCTATATCGCACCTATTCCGGCGAAAACGCAGCACCAAAGCCCCTCATCAGCCCCCTTGCACGCTGATAACAGCGAAGAACAAAAGCACTAAAGTACCGGCACGATAGCGCCAGCTGATGCTGGCATCCGCCGCGACAACCACTATTGGTGATTGCAGTCAACGAAGTGGGTGCGCGGTCGTGTTTCGAGCCTGACCCTAGTACTTGCTGTCGAGTAGCTGCTGTAATTCCTGCAACTGCGCTTTGCTCAGTTGGGCCTCCGCCAGCAACGATTTTAACAAACCAAATTCGCTGCCATCTCCGCCGGCGATTTTATGAACCCGTACTGTGTTGTTGGTTAGCATTTTCAAGCCATCGGCGTTGTCGCCCAACCGGTGGATCACCACCTTGTGATCTCCCTCCGTCACGAACTGAAAACCTTTACCTTCATTCAGCTGCGCGAGCAATTGCCGGACCTGTTCCCGTTTGGCGGCCGGCACTTCTGCTAGCGCTTTTTCCAGCTCGGCCGGATCGGCCAGTTGTGAGGCGGACCAATCATAGGTTTTGGTACCTCCCCCGGTCACCAGCACCAGCTGTGTTTTGTCGTTTACTTTTTTCAGATCGATGGTTTCCGAGTTCTCACCCCGGTTAGCGACGGCTTGCGCACAACCTGCCGCCATCAATGCGGTTGTCAGTGCGGCCACCTTGATCCGGGTTGCCCATGTCAGTTGCTGTTTCATCTTACTTTCCTTCTGTGGCTGTGAAATTGCAGCGAGCGTGCTGCAATTTTTTAGGTAGAAAATTTGATGCCAACTTTTATATTGTTATATTTCAATAAGTTAAAATTATCGTTTCGCAACAAATAAAAAAACATCCCGAAATGAGCATATCGATCACCCCAGATCAGCACTTTGCTACGCCGCACAGGCTGCGCACCGGCAGCAATAAACTCTATGTTAATGTTTTATATGCTATTTAACTAAAGATCCAAGCTGGCACTGTTCTTGATACACTGGTCGCAACGAAGGTCTTTAGCCACCAAGCTCTTGGGTACAGAGCAATGCAGTCAGAACGGATTTTTTATGCGGATACAACAAGCGTTAGCCCTCGGTCTCCTGACCATTTTTATGCTGATGGCCGCAGGCCAGCTCGGCACTTTGTGGTGGTTTCAGCAGCAGTTACAACAACAGTTAACCACCCAAAGTGGTGAACTCAGCAAGTTAGTGCTGGCACGGACTGCAGAAAAATTGCAGCTGATCACCCATAACATCAGTGCTGAGGGTAACAGCTTTGTCTTTAACACCCATTCAACCCAGACGACGGCCACCCAAAATCCGACCGAACCAGCCAAGCCTCCTCAGGTCAAAGTAATCAGACTCGACTCCCCAAGCGCTCACGCCATTCCGGGCGTGTTGCAACAAGAGCTGGAACAAATTCTGATTGAACTGAAAACAGATCAACCTGCCAGCACCCAATGGGTACAGCAGTTTAAAATTGAACGCCGCGATAGCTCGCACCAATTGTTACAGCAATATTTGGGATATCAGGCCATCGCGTTGGCGGTCAGCATTGGGCTGGCGCTGACTTTAACCTTGTGGTTGGGGTATCGGTTTATCGCACCACTGCAGTTGCTGGTGAGCGGTTTTCAGCGCCTGGCCAGGGGCGAAAATCAAGTGCAGCTGGACGCGAAACCCGCCCTGACGGAGTACCGGTATGTACTGGCGCAATTTAATCAGGCCAGCCGGCAGTTAGACGAGCTGGCTGACCACCGGACACAACTGGCGCAGCAGCAACAACTGGCAGAGCTGGGTGAAATCAGCCGGGGTCTGGTACATGCTCTGCGAAATCCGATTCATACCATGGCACTGGCATTAGAACAGTTGCCGCAGGTCAATCCTGCGCAGCAGGCACTACAGCTGCTGATAGAACAAAAAATGCAGCATATTAACCGCACGCTGACCGCCCTGCTGACGTTAAGCTGTGAAGGGGTGGACCGCAGCCAGCCAGTGTCACTCCCGGTCGTGCTGCAGGATATTGCGCTGGAATTCAGCAGTCATCCGGTGCAGTTGCAACTCTCCATGCCCGCATCACTGGAACTGGCCGGGGCTGAAGCAGAACTTCGCAGTATTTGTCATGCCGTGATCAGCAATGCGGTGGAAGCCAGTCCGGTCGCTGGCTTGGTAAGTATCCGCCTGGCGATGGTTGAGGGGAAAGCACTGTTACAGGTGCAGGATCAAGGGCCCGGTGTCGCGCCTGATATTGCCGCACAGTTATTCCAGCCCCATATCAGTAGCAAAGCCGAAGGCGCCGGCATGGGGTTGTACTTATGTCAGCGTCTGTTGCAACGTTATTATCAAGGCGATGTGTCGCTACAACCGGCTGCCGACGGCGGTTGCCTGGCGACACTGGTGATTGCCCCAGCGAGCGGAGTGCAGTGATGAGCAGTCACACGATGAGCCATCCTCCGATCGAACCGAATGCCCTTCAGCCGCAACAGCTGCTGGTGGTGGAAGATGATCAGGCGCAACGCAATCTGATTTGTCAGTTGCTGGCGGCTGAAGGCTATCAGCTGTGGCAAGCGGACCGTGTTGAAACAGCGATTTTGTGCCTGAAAGACCAGCCACAGATCCGGTTGGTGTTATGTGACTGGAAATTGGGGAATGGCAGTGGCCTACAAGTCCTGCAGTACCTCCGCCAGCAGGCGGCCGTGACCGCTTTTGTGGTCGCGACCGCTTATGGCTCGGTCAGTCATGCGGTGGAGGCCATTCAGGCTGGCGCCGATGACTATCTGACCAAGCCCTTTAAACGCCAGGAATTATTGCTGGCCATCAGCAAAGGACTGCGCGCCCGCCATTTACGCCAGCAAAATTTACAGCTCTCGGCGCAACTTGGTGAGCAGCAACAGTTGGTCGAGTTGATTGGCCACGCTCCCTGTATGCAGCAACTGTATCAGCGGATAACCAGAGTCGCCGGAAGTGACGTGACCGTATTGATCAGCGGTGAAAGCGGCACTGGCAAAGAGCTGGCCGCCCGGGCTTTACATCAGTTATCCCCCAGACGCGACGCGCCTTTTATTGCCATTAATTGTGGCGCAATCCCGGAGAGCCTGGCCGAAGCTGAACTTTTTGGTGCCGAAAAAGGTGCCTATACCGGCGCGGTTCAAAGTAAAGCCGGTAAATTTGAGGCGGCGCAGGGAGGCACGCTGTTTCTGGATGAAATCGCCGAATTGCCGTTACCCTTACAGGCAAAATTACTGCGACTGTTGCAGGAAGGGCGCGTCACACGCCTTGGTAGCCATCAGGAAATCAAACTGAATGTCCGGATCATCGCCGCCAGTCATCAGCATTTAGCCACCGCAGTTGCTGAGGGACGTTTCCGGCAGGATTTATTCTACCGACTGAATGTCGTACCTGTGCATATGCCGGCATTGCGGGAGCGCCCGGAAGATATCCCGAGACTGATCCAGCACTTCCTCCAGCTGCAACAACAACGCTACCGGATGCAGCTGCCCGCATTGTCCAAAACCGTACTTAAAGCGCTGATTGAATATCCGTGGCCGGGCAATGTGCGGGAGCTCAGTAACAAAATCGAGCGTTTTGTCTTGCTGCAGGACGAGCAGGAGTTACTGGCCGATCTACTCCCCTGTGCGCCGGGTAGACCGCAGCCTGCTGACGGACTGGGTTTTGTGTTGCCGCCGACGGGTATTCATTTTGAAGCGCTGGAGCGGAGCTGTCTGGAGCAGGCGCTCCAGCTAAGTGCTGGGAATCGTTCGAAAGCGGCCCGGTTGCTGCAGCTCAATTACAAAGCCTTTTTATATCGGTTAGAAAAATACCAGCTTGATGGCAAGCAGGATTAGCGCAGGATGAGGGTATTTTTCAGGCCTTGCGGGAGCGACGGACCAGTGAACTGAACTATTTCACCGGTCAACGCGTAATTCCGACCTGTTGTCACCTGTTACAAATAACTTTTTGACACCGGGCTTAAACTTTTATCAATGCCAGTACGACCAACCCACATAAATAATGTCCGAAGAGTTGCCGGAGCAAGAAAATGAAGGATTTTGACCAACACGAACTGATTGTCCTGCCCTCTGGCTGGCAATTATGCCGCGCACTGATCTGGGTGTGCCTGTTCCTGTTCTTGTGTAGTCCGTTGCTGGCACCTTTGGAAGCCAAATTCCATCAACTGGTCTGGCAGCAACCTGATCCGGTACAACTGGTTTTAAACAGTCTGCTGAGCAATCCGGTCCACAGCCAACTGTAACTCCAGCGATGTCCGTCAGGCCGTGCAGCAAAGCCGGCCTCAGGCTCTCAAAGCCGTCCCTGAATCAAAGCCTTACTTGAATCATCTTGCTCAGCCGACACGACGCATCACCCAAGCAGCACTGGCAATGCCTTCCGAACGCTTGATTTTCCCGCTACAAGTGTATTACTGTAATAATACACATCGCCAGTTTAGAGAAGGATCTTCCTGTGATCATTGCCATGGACGCGCTGGTGCGCACCTTGAATCAACATAAAGTATTGAATGCATTAACCGCGCAAGTACATCGCGGTGATGTTGTGGCATTACTTGGCAAAAACGGCGCCGGCAAATCGACGTTATTGCATACGCTGCTTGGCTTCGCGGTGCCGGATGGCGGGACGGTCACCTTGTGGCAAACACCAAGCACTGCTTTGACGCAGCAACAGAAACAGCGGATTGGATTTGTGCCACAACAGGACGAACTGCTGGAGCAGCTCACGGGTCTGGAGCAGTTGCAGCTCTTTCGCAAGTTCCGGCCACACTGGGATCAGGCCTGCTGCGACCGGTTGGTCGAAAGCTGGAAAATTCCGCTGCATACCCGCATTAGTCAGCTGTCACTGGGTGAACGGCAAAAATTATCGATTGTGCTGGCACTTTGCCATCATCCAGAGTTACTCATCCTCGATGAGCCAGTGGCCAGTCTCGATCCAATGGCGCGTCGCCAGTTTCTGGCGGAATTAGTCGATATTGCCGCCGAACAGCAAAGAGCCATTCTCTTCTCGTCGCATATCGTCTCGGATATGGAGCGGATTGCCAATCAGGTGTGGTTACTGAAAAACGGCCAGCTGGCGTTTCAGGGACCGCTGGATGATCTCAAAGAATCCGTGGTCCGGCTGCATTTCCCCCAATCACTCGCCACCATTCCGGAGTACCTGACCCTGGTTCGCCGCCAGCAAATGGGTCAAAGCACCACACTCACGGTGCAACACTGGCAAGTCTCGACCCTGGCGCTGCTGCAAGCGCAATATCCGGGGATCCGGGTGGAGTATTTATCGCTGGAGGAGATTTTCCTGGAGCTGAACCGATGACAAACACCATCGCGCTGACAGGGCACTCATCCGGATCTTCGCCAAAGTCACGCTGGGTGCCGCTGCAGGCAATAGCGCAGACGGTGTTGTGGCCGAATCGCTGGCTGGCCACCGCCTGGCTGCTGTCAATTGGACTTTATCTGATTGGATTGATCATGCAAGCAGGCTTGCCATTGATCGTTGGCGTGGTGATGTTTTTAAGTCTCCATTTAAGCATTCCAATCCAAATCAATGGCTTAAGTCACAGGAAAAGCTGGTTACTGTTACCGGACTTTAAACCGATGGTGCTGAGCTTGTTGCTCATCCTGCTTGGGATGTGGTTAGTCATCTTGAGTATCCTGGTGTTGTTAACGCCTGATCTCAGCTGGCTGCTGCTGCCCTACGGCGCTTTGACGTTTAGCTTGGTCATGTTACCGACCGTTTACCAACGGCACATGTGGCCACTGTTGGCGGAGCTGTTGCTGCTGGTGACACTGATGGTTCAGCCCGTCAGTAAAGCCTGGCTGGCCAGTCATGGCAGCGCCGCGTGGTTCGTTTGGGTCATGGTGGCTTTTACCATCGGCATCTGGTGGTGGATGGCTGCCCGCTGGTTGCATCCGGCGCAGCGAGAAAGAACCGAAGTAAAACGCACGTCGTTATTTGCCTTGTATGGCATCGATATTCCCTGGTTGTTGCGGTTGACCCGACAAAGCGTCAGTTTGCCGGGCACGCTGCTGCTGGGGGATGGCGATCGCTGGTCTGCCTCGGTGGTGCGGGCCTTGTGGGCAACCTGGTTGGCTCCGGCGATATTTTTTCTGACTGACCTTATTTTTAGCAACTCGAAAGAGCCGACGGCCAAATTATGGACGGAGCAAACTTTTCTGGTGTTATTAACCCTGGCGCCCCTCTTTACGCTGGCGGCGCAACAGCAAAAGTCAACCCAACGATTAGGCCGCTGCTGGTTGTTTCTGGCAGGCGATCGCCAGCAGATGTTCGGCTTTGCCGAGCGGTTGTTTTATCGGGAATTCGTTGCTTATCTGGCCATGACCTTGTTACTGATGCTGGTACTGGTTCCGCAACCGATGATCCTGCCACTCTTGTGTTACGGCGCCAGTGCCAGTTTGCTGCTGTGTTATCTGATCTTCGCCTTGGCAGGTCGCTCCTTCTGGTGGAATGTGTCGGCTAATCTATCGCTGCTGATCGCACTGATGGTCGGCATGAACTCCCTTTGGATGTCGCCGCAACTGATTTATCTGACCAGCCTGGCATTTTTGTTACCACTGTATCCGCTTCGACGTTATGGCATCGGCTATTGGCAACAGCTGGATTATTCGCAGTTAAAACCACGGCAATTGATCTAGCGAGGAGGTTTGATGTTTCTGCTCAACCCGAACGCCGGTGAGCCAATTTACCGGCAATTGGTCGAACAAATCCGCCGGCTGATTGCCAGCGGTCAACTGCAACCCGGCGCTGAAATGCCGTCGGTTCGCGAGTTGGCCAGCAGCCATGCACTGAATCCGATGACAATCTCCAAAGCGTACAGTCTGCTGGAGGCCGAGGGATTATTGGAACGGCAACGCGGACGACCGATGACCGTTGCCAATCAATTGTACTCCCGGGAAGATGAGAGCCACCGGCTGCAATTGATCCAACCGCAATTGCAGCTGCTGATCCAGGCAGCGCGGCAACTGCAGTTGTCCGATGACATTCTGCTGGATGAAATCGCCCGGCAGTTGGCTCTGCCATCCCCTTTGGGGACTGAGTAACTTTCGAAGGCCAACTTTCGAAGGCCAACTTTCAGACTCAAACTGTCCGACCCCGAGGGTTTAGTGGGAGTCAAAGGCTGGCGACAACACCAGTTTTCCGGGCTGGACTTTCAGCGCCAGTGGGATATTAAGTAGCGCTCTGTGGCTTAATTTTTTTGGGTTTAGCCGGTAGACCGGAGTATCAGCCAACACCCGTTGCAACAGCTGTTCTAATTCACGGTTAAGCGGTTTCAGTTTCCCCTGCATCCCGCCGGCAGCGAGTTCAGAGTGCAGCACCCGGAACTGCCGTACATACACTGCCTGTCGTTGTTGATCGAAATAAGGTTCAGCACTGAGGGTCAGTGCCAGCTGAAGCGGCAGGTTCACCATGGCCAATTGTGCCTGAATATCGGTTTGCAACGAGAGCTGCAGTACGGGCTGGCCGTTGGGTGCAATGACCGCCTGCAACTGCTGAACTTGCAACTGCACCGGGATCCCGGCAAGCCGGACATCCCGAGTCAGCTTGCTCAGGCTTTGCTGCAGCTGTTGATTGAGTTCAGCCTCGTTCAGACTGACCAGCGCCAGTTGGTTACTGTGCTGACAGCCGCTGAGTAAACAAAGGAACACCGCCCCAAGGAGTGACCAGCGCAGCAACATCAACCTATCCCAGCGGCTCATCCGGTATCCCGTTATTTTTTTCATCTTTGCGCCAACTGCTCCTTGTACTGCCCCGGGACAACGAAATTTATTCCGCAGTCGTGGCAGCAAAATATTCAACCTGATAGCCGGCGGCTTGTAACAGCGCCAACACGCCATCCGGACCCGGTAAGTGTCCGGCACCAACTAAAATCAATTCCCGCTGTGCGTTGCCAAACATCTGCTGAATTTTCGGCAGCCAATCACGGTTGCGTTGGGTAAAGAGTAACGCGAAGGAGGCCGGATCATCCGCCCGGGCGTCATCAAGTAAAATCCGTTCTAGCGCCGCCAGATCACCGCTTCGCCAGGCCGCCAGCGATTGCTGCATTAAAGTTGCAGTTTCATCAATCCGTTTTAAGTTCGCCAGCATAAACTGATCTTCAGTGCCTGCGCCCATCTTGGCGATCAAATCTAATTGAAACGCCATGCTTTCCAGATACTGCTGCGGCTTACCATCTGCAATGGCTTGTCTGGCGAAATACATATCCACGCCATCACCGACATAACCCGCTTTGCGCAGCTCCAGCAGCGCGATTTGCATCGCCACAAAACCCGGCTTGAAACCATTAAACTGCTGCGGCGTCAGTTGGATGGTTTGCAGATAATCGGTAAGCGCCTGCCACACTTTCGGGCTCAACTTCTGCTGTAGGGTTTCGCCATGGCTGTAAGACAATGCAGTCATCATGGCCAACGCAGCCTGTTGATCCGAAGGCTCGGGCAGCTTGGCTTCCAGCACCACCACGTCCGCTTGCTGATAAGCCTGGGTAAACTCAGCCGGCAGTGGATAAGCCTGTGGCGGCAAAATATGAATGGTGCCAGCCAGATACAGCTCGTCGCCACCTTTTGAAATTTTCCAGACCGAACTGACCGCATAGACCGGCGCCTGCAGTAACAGCATGGCGACCAACAGCACGCCAAAGTGAGCAAGCCAAAGACGATGGCGGGTAATCCCAGCGAACAAACGAGTGACCTGCATGTCAACACTCCCTGAAGAAAATCCTGGCGCGGCCCGCGAAGGGATGCACTGCGCGGCCGGGTCGCGACGCACAACCTAAGCCGCTGGATACGGCTTAGGTTGCATCAACAGGACCAGTTACTTTGCTTTTTTTACCGGTCTTTTCCAACCAACGATGTGCCGCTGTTTCGAGCGCGCCACCACCAGTTCATCAGCAGCCACACTCGCGGTAACCACCGAGCCGGCTCCGACAGTACTGTTCTGCCCTAAGGTGATTGGCGCCACCAGTGAGCTGTTCGAACCGACAAACACGCCATCTTCAATGGTCGTTTTGAATTTATTGGCTCCGTCATAGTTACAAGTGATGGTCCCGGCACCGATATTCACTTTGCTGCCGATCACCGCATCACCTAAATAAGCTAAGTGATTCGCCTTCGAGCCTTGGCCCAGCGTGGTTTTTTTCAGTTCAACAAAGTTGCCGACATGGCTGTCATCCAATAGCACTGAGTCAGGCCGAATGCGCGCAAAAGGTCCAATCGAGCAGTCTGCGCCAACGACCGAGCTTTCCAGCATCGAGTTTGGTTTGATTTCAGTGTGATCGCCCACAGTGACGTCTTTCAGGATGCAGTTGGCACCAATCACCACGCCATTGCCCAGCACTACATTACCTTCAAAAATCACGTTAACGTCAATCATCACATCAGCGCCAACGGTGACAGAACCACGCACGTCAACACGCGCCGGATCGCGTAAATTGGCACCGTTAAGCATTAGCTCTTCAGCTTTACGACGCTGATAAGCCCGCTCTAACTGCGCCAGCTGTACCCGGTTATTGGCGCCTTCGGTTTCAATGGGATCGGCCGGATGGGCCGTGGCGATTTCCACGCCATCGCGATGCGCCATGGCGATAATATCGGTGAGGTAAAACTCGCCCTGCGCGTTATTGTTTTGTAGATTCGCCAGCCAATGTTTCAGCTGTTTGCCCGGCACCGCCATAATGCCGCTATTAACTTCATTGATTTGCAGCTGCTCTGGTGTGGCATCTTTTTGTTCAACAATGCCCACCACCAGACCATTTTCCCGCACCATCCGGCCATAACCGGTCGGGTTTTCCAGCATCACGGTTAATACCGCTAAGCCATGCGCCGGCCGGGCCGCCAGCAGTTTTTCCAAAGTTTCTTTGCGGGTCAGTGGCACATCACCGTATAAAATCAGTACGGTGTCGTCATCGGCCAAATGCGGCACTGCTTGTTGCACGGCATGGCCAGTGCCCAGCTGTTCGGCTTGCAACACCCAATGCAGTGGCTGTTCGCCAAGACCGGCTTTTAATTGTTCAGCGCCATAACCGTACACCAGATTAATCTGTGCTGCGCCTAATGAATTGGCAGTGTCAATCACATGTTGCACCATCGAGCGCTCGGCGACTTTGTGCAGTACTTTGGGAAGGGAAGATTTCATCCGCGTGCCTTTACCGGCCGCCAGGATCACTACGTTTAATGCCATTTAAGAACCCCTGTTATCTTTTGCTGGTTATTCTAATGGATAACGCTTAAGAAAACAGGGGCGGGCGGAAGTTTTACCTTATTGTGCTGCGAGCTGCCCAACAACTGCACATCGGGTCGCGGTCAGTGCTGACCAACAACAGGTACTGCAGTAACCAAATATTTATCCGCCGTCGCAGTGAAAGGATCCGACTTGGCCAGCTTAAAACCGAGTTTGAGTGAATCAGGTTTTATTTCGGCGTAAATAATAGTGAAAAGCTCCAGCTTTTTCTGCTGTTGATCAGCCGCCAGCTGGTAGGTTCTGCCGATCTGAAACAGGTCACGGTGTTTATTCGACACCCAGAAGTACACTGTTTTTTCGCCGCTATAAAAGTCGATATGTTCATCGCTGGGCGTAATATATACAGTTGGCGCCACCAGCTGATAACAACTCCAGCCAATCAAACACAGAATAATCACCACTATCGTTTTAATCATCAGTAACTCCGTTTACAGCCGGCCGCGCAGGCTAAGAATGGGTTCAAACAACCAGTTGAGCAGACTGCGTTGTTCCAGCACAATATCGGCGCTGAGTAACATGCCCGATTGCAATAACACTTCCGAGCCATAAGCATTGACCGCCTGAGAATCCAGTTTGACATGCACCTGATACACCGGCTCATTCACCGGCACCGGCATGCTGACTTCATTCGGCAACAACACGGATTTAGAAAAATTCACAATTTCGCCTTTGTACAAGCCGAATCGCTGATAAGGGAAAGCTTCGTAGCGCATCCGGGTTTCCTGGCCTGGCTGGATAAACCCAAAAGCCCGGGTCGGCACCAGCAACACCGCATACAAAGTGCTGTTTTCCGGCACTATCGTCAAAATGGATTTACCGGCAATCGCCATGCTGCCCAATTCCGCCACCAGATTGGTGACCCGACCAGCCACAGGTGCGGTCAGCAGCACTTCGCTGCGGGCCGACATCTCGCTATGTTGCTGTGACAGCTTCGACAGTTCGGTTGAGATCTGTACTTTTTGTTGCTCATAATCGGTTGGCAACGCCAGATACTGCGCTTCAAGCTGGATTAACTGCCCTTGCTGCGCCCGGTAACTAATTTGCAGATCTTTTTGTTGCTGCTGCATCGACAGCACCAGCTCACGCAGATTATTTAACTCGGTATTTGAGATATGCCCAAGCGTATGCAAATGCTGAAAATCTTTTAATTTTTGCTCATTGAGCTTAAAGCGCTCTGCCATCACCAACTGCTGCGATTTTATTTCATTCAGTTGCGCTTTCAGATTGGCCAACCGGCCTTCCAACGCCGCTTTTTGCTGGCGGAAACTGATTTCGTATTCGCTTAACCGCAGCTTTAAGTTGGTCCGCTGTTGCTCAAGCGCGCCTAAGAGCTGTGAACTGAGATTGCTGCCTTGCTCCAGATATTCATCGGATGAAATCAGCGCCAGCTTTTGTCCGGCATGAACCGTTTGGCCGTCTTCGACAAATAACGTCACGATAGTGCCATTACGCTGCGGCGCAATGCGGGCAACCCCCAGATCTGGTTTTAAATAACCACTGACCGTTTCTTTGCGGTTAAAAGATGACTGACTTAAAAAAACCAATGCCAGGACGATGGTCACTACCAGCGCAGCCACCAGCACCGTGGCTTTAATCGGTTGGGCAATAATGACATCCCCATCCAGCTTCACCCCTTGTTGCTTCACGGCTTCCGGCCGGAACAAGCTCTCTGTACTCATGGCACAAGTCCTTAGAAAAATCTGATGATTGCAATTGTATCCTGCGCTGGGTAATTAAATAGCTGTCAGAAATGACAGGCTAAGCGTTGACAGACTGAAGTGGAGGTTATATTGTTAAAACACATAATCTAAATCTCCATTAAGATTGTGACCGCCGGGTACTGCAGCAACAGTCCCGGCTTTTTATTGCCTGCTTTGCCGGTGGTTATGATGGAGGGTCGCTTGAGCCTTTGCCATCTTCACCACTTCCAGCAATGATACTTTTAAAGTTTTGCAAGCATCCTTCATCACATACTTTACCAACGACAGCGCAGCTCACTGAAAATCAACATCCAGGCTTGAAACTGAATCGTCATCACGGATCACATAAAGTGATTTGGCAATGATTTGCTTTGTCGTGACGACCCCAAAGTGTCTTGAGTCATAGATTTTATAAGGGTTATCACCCAGAAAGTAGTAACTATCCGCTTTCAGAATAAAGACCTGGTTTATCTTATTGCACTGACTAAAATCGTTGATCAGCTGTTCTTTCCATTGACTCTCTGCAGAGCGCCGCACACCATTGATATAGACCTTTTCATTACAGATATGCACTTTATCGCCAGGCATCCCATGAAGCCTTTTTCTATACCAGACGTTATTCACTTCAATGCCATACATATTCCCAGGCTGAACTTCAAACCCAAAGTGCTTTGAAACGACAAAGTCGCCTTGCTGAACTGTGGGTAAATTTGAATTATCTTCGATCGAGCTTTCTTTGTAGCTCACCGAATAACCGAGGATGTCGGGGCTTTTTAGCAATAATAAAGAGACCGCCAAAGTTGATATAAAAAACAGCGACGAGCGTAAAACACCTTTCTTTACCAACAAAAACACGGTAGATAAAACAATAAAAGATAGTAGCAAATAGAGCCAATACAGCATGATGTCAAAGGAGTCGAAAATACTGAACACCCTAACTACTGCAAAAAAAACAAGAAAAATAAAAAATACAATTAACGTCTTTCTCAACACAAATCATCCATTTCACGGCGATCATTAATGAAAACACCATCTCATGTTCGATTATTTTAGTAATCTACTATTTGAAGCAACCATTTAGGTCACCTTCATTGAGGCGCCCAGCAATATATATAAAATAATCACATGAGTATACAATGAAAATTAAGTTCTACTTTTTTGCATCAAAAAACAAATGGCGAACACTAAAACCCAGAACAAAACTGAAGATACTGGAATAAATGACCGAGAATTTGCAAGAACCATCTCCATCAGAAAAAATGAACGTTGCTAAAAAAATAAACAGTCCTAAAGCCACAAGTAGGAACAATACAAATGGAAGTGTTTTGAAAAATTTTGTAATCGCATTTGATGGCATTTCGATTCTAGCCTTGTCGCAAATGGTGGCTGAATATTACTTCAGCCACCTCATATATTCAATTCATTCATCGCGTCGCGACTTGAGCTTCAATAAATTAAAGACCTTTGACGCCTTATACAATCTAACTAGATTCAATCGATAAAGTATGTGATCGTAATTTTTCGCTAAATCATTTATTTTAATCAAGGTACTCTATTGAATGAATATCATGGACTGTCATTACTGACAGCCCAATTGGCCATATTGCTTGTTACTGCAATCGGTCACGTCTCAACTACTTCTTCTCACGATAGGTATTGTGAGCTTTGGCGTCCACCAACTTAAATAGTCGGAGGCAAATCATGACCACCTTCTTCACCAATCGCCAGTGTCGTAACAATCGGGCCATTACCATCTTCCTGGAACACATAGCTGACGCCATCTTCAGGAATGGCCATAGTCACTAGCTTCAGATCCGGGCGGGGCACCGGAATACCCCCACTAACTTGCTCGATGTCAGCAGTGGCGATCTGGGCGAATGGGTGTGTTGATAATTTAGTATTGGTCATTTGTAGTCTCCATTAAGATTGTTTCAGGCAATGCCTGGTTAATTTGTTTATAAAGTTGCTTGGTAAATCAAACACCGTTTGCACGGTGTATTTGCAGCCTGTGCAGCAACACAGACTTACAAATCTGGTACTCAGGCCGCCAAGAGTTGCGCTAACCGCTGCGCTACCGGCAAACCTGTATATTGTTCAAAATTGGCAAACATCGGGCTTGGGTTTGCTTCCAGAAAATAATAATCACCCTGATCATCCCGCCGCCAGTCAATACCGGTCCAGGCCAAGCCGAGCGCAGCTTTAATTGCCAGCGCCTGTTGTTTGATCTGTTCCGGCAGTTCAACCACTTCCAGCCTGATGCCGCCATCGGTACGAAAATCCGTATGCTCCGACTGAATTTCAGCACTGAACACTTCATCACCCACCACATAACTGCGGATATTGGTGCCTTTGATAAATCGCTGTAAGGTCACTGGTGACTGGCGCAAACTGCGGTCCAGATGCCCGTCAGATAAATGTTCAGCGGTAATTAAATGGGCGAAATCACCACCGGTCACCGGCTTAAAAATCACTTGCAGCTGCTGCTGACAAAATTCGCGTACGGCGACCGGGTCGTTTCCGACATAAGTAGCCGGGATCTTGACACCTAGTTTGGCAACAACCGCCAGCTGCCGTGGTTTTTCCTGGTGAAAATGCACTGCTTCCGCACTATTTTTGGCTTTATCGCCTAATTCGTTTAATAGCGACTTCAGCAGGCTGGCACTGTCTTTAACGGCAATCGGATTATCAGTGCCAAGTGCCGGCGCCATATAGTTACGCCAGTACATTGATTTCACTTCGCTAAGTGCCAGCTTCTGACCGCCAATCTGCAGCACCATCTCACCCGTTTGCGGTTGAAACCCAATGGTATCGGTCTGCGGAAAAGCCGAGCTGTCAAACACCGCATACGGCTGCTGCAGGCTATCCAATTGCGCAGCCACACTCAGAATTTGCGCATCGTTTTTTGCACCCATTAATAAAATCATTGTTTGTTGCCCCTGCGTTCATTTAATGAGCTCATAGTGCCTGTTGTTTGATTGGGGCGAAACTGTCAGCTCTGACAGGTAGTTGGATAATGGTACTTCTAAAAGTGTGAAGGCTACGCTGTGTCTTGAGCAGTCTGTTGTCTTGCTTGGTTTTTTCTTGCAATACCTGTTATATCAGACAGTTGGGCAAGTGGTTTTGCGCTGCCTAAGCTGATTTCAACAACAAAACACCAACAAGACCTGCCGGTCGCTGCTGGAATATGTTGTGACTGCAAATAGTCGTCAGTTGCTGCTGACCTGTGATTTGCAGATACAAACGAACGGTGTAGCCTCGGCACTACAGTGCGTAATCAAACTGCCTGCCCGCTGTGGCAGGTTTATAAAACTTAACAATCTTAATGAGAGTAAAAAACTATGAAAGAATTACATATGACTCAAGTTGAACATGTAAATGGTGGCAGTGTTGCCATGACTTTAGCTACAGGTTGGGCCGGAACTGTTTCAGGAGCAGCTGTGGGAGCTGTGATAGGCGGACTAGTTGGTGTTTTTGTAGGTGCGGCGGCAGGATTTATAGTTGGCGTAGGTTCAGGGATCGCCTATTCGCTTTCTACGAAGCAAACTGTGGTTATTGCAACATGTGATGTATTGTTATCTACAATTAGTGTCCGGCTAGAGAGCTACGCAATCTAGCCTTTAATTCTGGAAAGTGATCATGAATAAAACCCCATTAAATAGTGGCAACAAAAAAACTGCAAACTGTTTTATATTATCGATAGTTTCATCATTTTTTATAGTAGTTTTCATTCCTGCGGTATTCTTTGATTTTCATATTAAATTCGGAATTTTATTCCAAGCTGTTGCAGCTTTGACTGCACCTGTATTGGCAATTTTTCTATTTAAAATATGCCAACGTGAACAAAAGTAAACACTACATTCCTACTATTGTATCGAGAAACTTCAGTCGCCGTTACGACATCACTGCACACAGGTTCAATCTGAGCTGAAAGTTGCGACGAAGAAAATTTTATAGACTCAAAATATTACGGCAAGCAGCAACATTAACCAGCGCTGCTGCCGGCATCGTCAGATGTTACAGCGCAATGCCTTGCTTAATAGCTTCGCGTTTCGCTGGATCAAACCAGGGGGAATCGGCTTTTTTGACAATGCCACTTTCCACATACTGCAGCATCAGCATACTGCGCTCCAAGAGCAGGCTCTTCTGCAAATCCGGTTCCTGCTGTAGCCACTCCGCCGGAAACTTGGTCTGCGCAATACTGAAATGTGCTGGATCTAAGGGGTCGAGCGGCTGGATCTGTTCTTCAACCAGTTCAAATACACCGTGGTCGAAGGGTTGACCAGCAGCAGGCGTTTTCAGATAAAAACGCTCCATCTTACCCTGCACCGCTTTTTTCAGTGCCCGATGATGACAGTATGGGTTATTGCCGCGCCGGCCAAAAAATACATGGGCAGTCCAGGTACAACCACCACGACACACCTTGGCATATTCGCAACCCGCGCACTCGCCCCACAGATGTGCAGTGGCATCTTCTGGTTTTTGAATATCGTTAAAGCGCAGTTCTTTGGCGTTTTCGTAGATGTCGCGCAAACTGCGTTCGCGGATATTGCCTCCGGTATATTGTGCTGAAGGTAACGACGGACAACCTTTAATTTTGCCGTCTGCTTCTATGCCTATGGTATTCAGTCCCGCACCACAGCCTCTGAAGAACGCAAAATCACGGTGTTCCGAAATCGGCTCGCGCAGCAAGCGCTCATAAGGACCAAAATAACCAATATTGTTGCCCGGCTGCACCATCAGCTTATCTTTGCGGCCGCGCTTGGACAGATAGGCCAGCACCGGATATAACTCCAGTAACTCATAAGGCTGCAGTAGCATGTCGTTATGCTCAACCGCATTGCCCATAGGTACCGTCAGTTGAATTTGCCAGGCCGAAACACCATGCGCCACCAGCTGCTGATAAAGCAACGGCAACTCAGTGGCGGAATGTTTGTTAATTTGCGTGTTGCAGCCAACATTGATGCCCACCGCACGTAAATGTTCGATCGTTTTAAAACATTGTTGCCAGGCACCGGCTTTACCACGCAGTCGGTCATGGGTGGATTCCAGACCATCAACCGAAACCGAGACGTTGTGGATACCTGCTTCTTTCATCCGCTTTGCCGTGCCACGGGAGATACCATAACCACCAGTGGTCATATTGGCATTCATGCCTAAGCGGGTGATTTCCGATGCGATCAGCAACCAATCCGGCCGCAAAAAGGCTTCGCCGCCAATCAAGGACACGTCATGGATCCCCAAATCAGCCATTTGCTGCACCAAATCCAGCGCTTCCGTGGTATTGAGTTCATTCACTCTGGAATCACCAGCCCTGGAACCACAATGGCTGCAGGCTAGATTACATTTCAGGGTAATTTCCCAAACCGCGTAAGTTTGGCGATGTTTTAACCGGATGCCAGAATTTGAGAGTGACGTCATCATGCTTACCTTTGGAAGATGTGAATGGGAAGGAACAGGGGTTAAGTTGCAAAGCATGAAAGTGACAACCAGCGGTTGTCACTTTCATTTCGAGCATTAAGGGACAATGTCAAAGCGGATAGGGTCGATGACGCTACCGTACAGCGCGATGCTGCAAACAAAGAAATTGCAGCCCAAAAAGCTGCTGGTGTCGAGGCGTTGACCGCCAGCATTGACACCACCTTCCACTTTGTTTAACAGTTCAATCGCTTCAACCACATGGTTGGTATCAAGTTGTAAGTTTTTCATCGTTTATTCTCCATTAAGTTATGTTGGATTGGATGCCAGCAAGCACCCAACGCAACAATCTTACTAAAAAGAGCTCACGACAAAAGCTGGCAGATATTACAGGGTATTGAATAATATACGGTTTAGCAGGTCTGAAGGCTGTTGGTTCGCCGTTCATTCCAGATAGAAAAAAACCGCAATCTGCGGTTTTTTTCTATCAAGCGGCCTGTTCAGACACAAAGTATCGTCAGGCGCATTTTGCACTGACGGCTTCTTTATATTGCGCTGTCACATCGGTGATCTTGCCCTGATACAACTGCACAATCCGATCGGCACTTAAAATAGTCTCCGGGCGGTGTGCAATGATTAACCGCGTCATATTCAGTTGCTTAATCGCGCCGTTCACATGATGCTCCAGCTGCACATCCAGACTACTGGTGGCTTCGTCCAGGAACAGAATTTTTGGCCGACGGTACAAAGCTCGGGCCAGTAAAATACGCTGTCGCTGACCGCCGGATAAAGAACTGCCCATATCCCCAATCAAGGCGTTATAGCCCATCGGCATTGCCGCTACGTCATGGTGAATACCGGCCAACTGCGCACAAACCAGCACCCGGTCCATATCCATCTGTGGGTCAAAAAAGGCGATATTTTCGGCCAGAGAACCGGTCATTAATTGATCGTCCTGCATCACTGCGGCCACTTGTTGGCGATACTGACGCAAACCTAAATGCCGGATATCGGTGCCATCCACTTCAATTTTGCCATTTTCGGCAGACAACAATCCTAGCATTAGCTTGGCTAAGGTAGTTTTGCCGGCGCCAGAAGGTCCGATAATCGCCACGCTTTCACCAGCTTTGACTTCAAAATCCAAATCGCTGAATAACAAAGGGTCTGTTGCTGAATAACGATAAGACAAACCACTGACTTTAATGCCACCACTGATCTCGCGTTGTTGACCAACGCCACCTTCATCTTCTTTTTCAGTCAGCGCAATATCAGCCAGCCGGTTTAAATGCAGTCGGGCCATATACAGCTGCACGATCTTTTCAATTAACGCCGCGGTGCGCTCAGTAAACTGCGATTTATAAGTGATAAAAGCAAACATCATCCCAACGCTCATCATACCGTCCATCACAGCGTAAGCCGCCAGGAACACCACCAACGTATTTTCAATCCCAAACAGCAACTGATTAATGGTCTGATAAGAGATTTGCCACTTGCCGAGTCGGAAATTTTCGTTGATGGTATCGGCAAAGCGGTTTTGCCACAGGTTCAGACGCTGACTTTGTTGGCCAAACAGCTTGATACTCTGCATACCACGCACAGTTTCCATAAAGTTCGATTGCTCTTTGGCACTGGCGATAATGCTGGCTTCGGTGCGCTCGCGCAGCGGTTTATAGAGCGCCCAACGCAACAATCCATAGATCACCACCGCGCAAATAACGACTAACGCCAGCTGTGGACTATAGATAAACATCATCACCAACACGGTAATGGCCATAATGCCATCAATCACACCTTCTACCAGGCTGGTGGTCATCAGTTCCCGCACTTGCGCCAGCGAACCAAAGCGCGACACGATGTCGCCAATATGGCGCTTTTCGAAATAGTTCAACGGCAGATGCAATAGGTGACGGAACAAATTGGTGGCCATCTGTAAATTCATCACCGAACCCAGATGCAAAATAACCCAGCCGCGTAACGCCTGGGTCACCACCTTGAGTAGCATCATCAGACCAAAGCCCAGCGCCAGCACAGCCAATAAGGGTTGATCCATACTGACCAACACATCATCCACCACCAGTTGCATATAATAGGGGGATGCCAGCAAAAACAACTGTAGCATCAATGACAACGCAAAAATTTTCAGCAACGACGGCACCAGACCTTCAACTTTGGTCCAGAATGCCGTCAGGCCAAGCTTAACCCGCTCATCGACTTTCTTAAATTCCTGGGTCGGTTTTAACTCAAGCGCCACCCCACTAAATGCCGTCGACACTTCATCCATGCCAACCTTGCGCTCGCCGGCACCAGGGTCAAGGATCACAATATGTTTGGCAGTGACTTTTTTCAGCACCACAAAATGGTTCATATTCCAGTGCAGAATACAGGGTAGTTGTAACTGGCTGAGATGTTCTAAGTCCAACCGCAAAGCGCGACCAGCCAACCCCATCTGATCACCTAACTGCATCAAATGCTGTAAATTAGCGCCTTTTAGTGACACCGCGTACCTGTTTCGCAGGGTGCTTAAATCCAGCTGATGACCATGATGATTGGCAATCATCGCCACACAGGCTAAACCGCATTCAGCGGCTTCAGATTGATAAATAAGTTGCACGTGATATCCCTCAACATTGGCTCTGGCTAGCGATGCGAGCCAGAAAATAGAACCTTGCAGGGATTGTGATCGAAAATGCCGGACGGCATAAGCTGGCAAATCTGACAGGAAAACAAAAACCGCAGCAAGCTGCGGTTTTTGGTGTTAACGGAGTAGATATCCGCGATTAAAATAATTCAGCCATTCGAGATAGTCCGAGCCTGGGGTGTACGCCAGAAACGCGCCACCAAAGACATAAGCCAGTTGGCTTTGATTGAGTTCTTTCATTGGCCTTCCGATGGAGATAATTGTGGGATCTTGATTGGATTTGGCACAGGGATACAACCTTCACCATTTGGACCTGCCCATACACCAGCGGCAATATTTTTTAACATATCAAAAGTAATGTCTTTCATTAGTATTCTCCATTTAAAATAAGCTCCCGATATTGGGATGAAGCGATACTATTAAATAAAAAAAATTTCAGTAACTGTCATTTATAACAGTGAACAATTTAATATAGTTGAACAATAATTAATTTCAAACAAACAGAAAACACTGATGTTCATAACTGAATCACCAGTGTTTCGTTTTGGCATCCTGTGATTGATTACATATCAATCACAGAGACGCTTATCTTAAAATATTGATTCCAACCACTGGGCAAACTCTACACCTGCCTGATAACCGGATTTAAACGCATTCACGAAACCTTCAAAAAATGCACCGTCAACGTGTTCAACTTCAACTGAGTTTAATTCTCTCATGTCTTTAATCCTTATGTAATTAGTTCATAATTTCATGGAAAAAGCCAACCAGAAAACCAACAGCAAACACTACAGCCGTTGCTGTTACTGGATCAAATCCGCCATTTACATCGTGAGCTTGTTCAAAAGTTAATTCTTTCATTTATCTATCTCCATTAAATTATTTAAATTTTAGTATCGGAGCCAGCAAGCGCCCGATGAGTTAAATGTATACAGAAAATGAAATAGATATAAGCTGATAGATATGACAGTTGAATTTATACAAGAAGTATGTGAAGGGCGGCAGGAGTATCGCTATAAAACAGCCGGCCGCAGCAAGCGGCCGGTTCACACAAGCTACATCAGGATATTTTTTGCAGGTTCTGCAAAGCTTTGCGCGCTATGGCCATTTGCATTCAGTTGCGGCAAAATGGCCGTTTCAACCTTGGCAAAAAGTGTAAATAGCGTCGACATTTCAATAGTTGAAGCGAACTCGGTGTTAGGTATTTGACCCACTTCCATAACCATCTCCATTAATTTTATGCAGAGCAGCAACTCTGCGTTAAGTTACATATGAATGTGACCACCGAGGACACACTTACTGATTGCTTGTTGCCGATTGCAGCTGTTCGTTTTACGAATACAGTTGCTCAGGTGAAAGTTCACCGTCCGTTCTGAGATCTTCAGAATTTGGCTGATTTCCCACGATGTTTTACCTTTGGCTGCCCAGTTCAGGCAAGCCTGTTCGCGACAGGTCAGCATAAAGTCATCTTCAGCAGCAACTGCCATAAACCTGTTGATGGCTTCATACAGATAATTCGCGACAATTGACCAATACCAGCCGATTTGCTGTGCCATCGTCATTTGCTCTGGCTGCAAACCGATAATTAAAGCTGCAGCGTCCGAACCCTTACCGCGTAATGGTACGACTAAAGCGTCAGATGCTACTTTTAACCTAGCACCCAACTCTGAGCCTAACACCGGGGTAAAGCGCTGCAGGCAGATCTGCCTGAGCGCTTCCTGACGAACCACTGCCTTAAATTCTTCACTCTGCTTTGCCGCAACCACATCACGTTGGCTATCAGCACACCAAAGTACCAAACCACAAAATCTATACTGATATTGGGTTTGCATACTGCTGAAAAAATCCGGCAATTCGTCAAAAGACGTCATTGCCTGTAGTTTATGCACCAGCGGTTCTAATTGACTCATAAACACCTCTTTCAAGCAGATAAGGCTTAACGTTTTTCAGCTGAAGTTGTAGACGCTGGTGCTGGTTTTTTTGCTAACGGGGTTGAAGGTGGGGTCGGATTTGCTGGTGGCCCTTCACACAGTATTAAGAAACAAAACAACCCTTCACGTTTTTTAGAATCGACGGTTTCAGAAGCCGGCACCACATCGGCAAATAGCAGTGCCAGTAACATCAGCGGTAATACCTGAAAGTTTAGTTTTTTCATGTTCAAATCCTCTGTTCAAGTTGGGACGTTAAGTTAAAGCGCAACAGCAGACTACCGAGGGCAACCATACATCACAATAACTTCAACGCGACCTGAAGAGGACTTTACTGCAACTTAGTTATAACCTAAGTTATAACCAAGCTTAACCAATTGATTTTCAATATCATTTTCGGCCATTAATACGGCTGAAGTACTCTCATTATTAAACGAAAAAGAGGTTTTTATCGGTAGCGTATCGCTTACCTGATGCTGCTGCTGTCCGGAAAGCAGATCCAGGGTGGTAAGGCGCCAAAGCGAATCAACCCCGATATTTGCAATGATCAATGTGTTACCACGTAGACTGACCTGATGCCGTAACTTAAAATCGATGCTCAGTTGGAGTGCTTTCACCGGCTGATGCTGATGATCTAACAGATAAAATTGACCTTCAGCATCGACGGCAACAAATTGTTGGTTCCAGGACCATATCAAGCGATAACCTTTGAGCACCGGGGTCTGCGACAATGATTCTCTGTCAAACACATTGATTTGCCATTCTTCACCAATTCTTTCTGAAAAGAACACCTTGTTATCACCGGCAAAGGTTGCAAAGCTAATTTTTTGATTGATATCAGAAATTTCGGTCACTTTGCCGCTGTCATAATCCAGCATTTTTAGCTGGTGATGGCTAAATTGTAGCAGCAGGTTAGCGCTATCAGGTTGATCGTCAATAACTGAAAATGGCGCTTTCGATTTAAAATAGAGTTTTTTCTCGCCGGTTTTCGGCTGATATTGCTGCAACAAATAACCAGTTTGATCTTGTTCAACCAGCCACAGTGTATCGGGTGTTTGGCTATAACTCAGGCTGATGGCGTGATCGTTAAAAGAATAATAACGCTGAATTGAGCTTAGATCGGTTAACTGTACCTGATAAAACGAAATCTTCTTTGGCTTTTTTAGGAGGCCAAATAAATTGCCTGCTTGGTCTCGGCCTAAACTACTAAAACGCTCAGACTGTGACAATTGCTGTTTCGTTCTGTTCGCAACATTCAGAATTTCAAACTCGCTGCCAATGTTGATCAGCAACCGCTGATGATCCAACCACAGTAGATTCATTTCATCGTTAGGAATCATCGAAAATTCATATGCTTCTTCGGTTAACAGGCTTTTATCGGCCGTACGTAATATCTGAACCTGATAATTGATGCCGCGGCGAATAAAGGCAAAATATTGCTGATCAGGAGACAGTGTCGCTCCTAAGTCTATCGAGTCTCGCAAAGCACTAAAGGTAAATTGCTTTACTGTTTCATCTTCCAGATTAAGCAGGTAGTAGACGAGATTGTTGTCGCTATGTCGTTGGCCATTGAGCAGGACAACCTTGTCCTGATACGACACGACTTGGCCAATCCGAGAAAAGTCTTGCAGGCTAATGACCCTCTGCGCTTGATCTAGATTAGAAATTGCATACAAATACAACTTGGACTGACCATCTTCGACTGCCGAGACAATAACAGTTTCATTATTAACTACCGATACAAATGGCGTATATGCTTTCGGAGACCGATATACTTTTTGCAGTTGCCCTAGCTGACGATCGTACAAATAAGGCTGCCAACCTTCATTTTTGTTTAAACGCCCGGTAAAGGCCTGATATCGGCCATTCTCAGACACCGATAAATAGTACTTCTCGCCAGCGATACTAACTATTGGTTCGTTAGTCAACACGGGATTTTCACGCGTCTCCCATACCAACTGATAAGACCAGAATACAATCGCTAGCAATAAAGCAGAGAATAAGCCATACCGTGATCGTGCGAGTTTTTTGCGGGAAACGGACGAGATTTCGTTGGTTTGCAGCTTCGTACTGTCATCAGCAGAATCAGATGATATAAATTCCGTTGTGGACAACTCCACTGGCAAAACCTGACCAATAAACTGATAACCACGTTTCATCTGTGATTTGATAAACAGCGGAGCCTCGGTATCAGTATCACCCAGAACCGCTCTTAGCTTACTGACAGTTCTCCTGACAGCGGTGTCCGTAACTACCCGACCAGACCAAACTTCGGCATGAAGTTCCTGCAAACTGACGAAACGGTCAGAATTCCGGATTAAATAACATAACACATCGACGACTTTGGGTTCGACCGGCAGTTCGCCTGTGGTGGTGTAAATACGTCGTTCTTCCAGATCAATCTGAAAGTTTCCAAAATTCACCAAAGCCATAAATTAAACCACTCATGATTCATAAATCTATTTTTAAATAAATTCATCAGATTAAAGATCGTCTGTTCGAAAACCACTGCTTTAGCGAACGTTAGTTTTATGTAGCGGTGTTGATGCGGTCACTATTTGAGCAAGACTCATAAAACCAATCAATTAAAAAGTCTTATTTAAACAAATACCTAAAAACATAACGCTGTTTCATTTACACTGAAATAACAAGCTATTATAAGTTTTGCCTTCTTTATTGTCTATTTGAGGGTTCGGTGGATCCGGGCTGTCGGCGCTATTTACCGATAAGGCTGTCAAGCGATCGAATTGCCTCATTCTGGTCATTGTGCGACTGAATTATGACAAAATCTGCTGTTATGCACAAAAAAAAACCACCCGAAGGTGGTTTTTCGACAGGAACTGAATCCTTACTTTTTGCGCAGTTTCTGGATAAGACGTAACTGCGCAATTGCTTCGGCCAACTGGGCCGCCGCTTCTGCGTAGTTGAAGTCGGCGCCGGCGTGTTGCATTGCTTCGGTCGCACTTTTTTGTGCGGCCAGCGCTGCTTGCTCGTCCAGGTCTTCGGCACGGACTGCCACATCGGCCAGCACTGTAATGGTGTGCGGTTGTACTTCAAGTACCCCGCCCGCCACATAAATCAGATGCTCTTCGCCGAATTGTTTTACGATCCGTACCATACCTGGCTTGATGCCGGTCAGCAGTGGAATGTGGCCAGGTAAAATTCCCAGCTCACCTTCGCTACCAGTCACCTGTATAGACTCAACAAGGCCAGAGAAAATTTTCTCTTCAGCACTTACTACGTCTAACTGTACTGTCATCGCCATTTCGCTCTCCTAAAGCTGTAAAATTACAGCTTCTTCGCTTTTTCGATCGCTTCGTCGATAGAACCAACCATGTAGAAGGCTTGTTCTGGCATGTGATCAAATTCACCATCCAGAATACCTTTGAAACCACGGATAGTTTCTTTCAGCGGCACGTATTTACCTGGAGAACCAGTAAATACTTCAGCAACGAAGAACGGCTGCGACAGGAAACGCTGGATTTTACGAGCACGGAATACAGTCGTCCGGTCTTCGTCAGACAGTTCGTCCATACCCAGGATCGCGATGATGTCTTTTAACTCTTTGTAACGTTGCAGTACGGACTGCACGCCACGAGCTACTTCATAGTGTTCTTTACCGATCACCAGCGGATCTAACTGACGAGACGTTGAATCCAGTGGGTCGATCGCCGGGTAAATACCCAGAGATGCGATGTTACGGCTCAGTACTACTGTCGCGTCCAAGTGCGAGAACGTGGTCGCTGGTGACGGGTCAGTTAAGTCGTCCGCTGGTACGTAAACCGCTTGTACAGAAGTGATAGAACCAGTTTTGGTCGAAGTGATCCGCTCTTGCAGTACACCCATCTCTTCGGCCAGTGTTGGCTGGTAACCTACTGCAGATGGCATACGGCCCAGCAGTGCAGATACTTCAGTACCGGCTAAGGTGTAACGGTAGATGTTATCGACGAAGAACAGTACGTCACGACCTTCGTCACGGAACTTCTCGGCCATTGTCAGACCTGTTAAAGCTACACGTAAACGGTTTCCTGGCGGCTCGTTCATCTGGCCGTAGACCAGTGATACTTTGTCCAGAACGTTTGAGTCGTTCATTTCGTGGTAGAAGTCGTTACCTTCACGGGTACGCTCACCAACACCTGCGAATACTGAATAGCCGCTGTGCTCGATCGCGATGTTCCGGATCAGTTCCATCATGTTGACGGTTTTACCTACACCGGCACCACCGAACAGACCTACTTTACCGCCTTTAGCGAACGGGCAAACCAAGTCGATAACCTTGATACCAGTTTCTAACAGTGCGTTAGAAGCGGCCTGGTCTTCGTAGCTTGGTGCTGCACGGTGAATTGGCATGCGCTCTTCTTCACCGATTGGGCCCGCTTCGTCGATTGGCTCACCCAGTACGTTCATGATACGACCCAACGTCGCTTTACCGACCGGAACGTGAATTGCTTTGCCAGTGTTGGCAACTTCAGTACCACGACGCAGACCGTCGGTGGAACCTAACGCGATGGTACGTACAGTACCGCCACCCAACTGCTGTTGTACTTCAAGTACTAAGCCAGCCAGGTCGCCGTTTGTTACGTTTAACGCGTCATAGATACCAGGTACCGATTCTTGTGGAAAGTCGATATCCACAACGGCGCCAATGATTTGGACTACCTTACCTTGACTCATGTTAATTCCTCTAATTTCTCAAACCTGTAAACCTGGGCGTTAAACAGCGGCAGCACCGGCGACGATTTCGCTCAGTTCCTGCGTAATTGCTGCCTGACGGGCTTTGTTGTAAACCAGTTTCAAGTCATCCATCAGGTTGCCGGCGTTGTCGGTAGCGGCTTTCATCGCAACCATCCGGGCTGCCTGTTCGCTGGCAGCATTTTCAACCACACCCTGATAAACCTGAGACTCAACGTAGCGGTCCAATAGCTTATCTAAAATCGCTTTTGGATCTGGCTCGTAAATGTAATCCCAGCTGTGACTTCTGGCTGACATCTCAGCTTTTGGCAAAGGTAAGAGTTGCTCAATGACTGGCTCTTGCTTCATGGTATTAACGAAGTTGTTGTATACCAGGAACAAACGGTCGATTTTGCCTTCAGAATATTCATTCAGCATCACCCGAACCGTACCAATAACATCAGCCAAACGTGGTGTATCGCCTGAACCCACTTGTTGTGCAACTACTTTACCGCCAAAACGTTTAAAGAATGCGGTGGCTTTGTTACCGATCACGGCAAACTCAGCGTTTACACCTTGTTCTTTCCACGTCCGAAGGTCGATCATCACACGTTTAAATTCGTTGGTATTCAAGCCGCCGCAAAGACCCCGGTCTGTTGATATCACAATGTAACCAACGTTTTTCACCGGCCGCTCAGTTAAGAACGGGTGGCGATACTCGAGGGTCCCATTGGCGATATTACCGATCACTTTGCGCATACCTTCAGCGTATGGACGGCTATGTGCAACCCGCTCTTGCGCTCTGCGCATTTTGCTGACTGCCACCTTTTCCATAGCGCTGGTGATCTTACGAGTATTGTTAATACTCCCGATCTTACTTTTTATCTCTTTTGCGCCGGCCATGACTAATCTCCGAAAATTTCAACGAAGGGTGGTGAAGCCACCACCCGATGCCAACACCTGCTTACCAGGTTTGAGTCGCTTTAAACTTCTCAATCGCGCCTTTAATCGTGGCTTCGATTTGGTCGTTGTAGTTACCGGTTTTGTTCAGATCAGCCATGAACGCGCCATGCTCTGCGTGCATATAAGCCAGCAGCGCCGCTTCGAAGTCGAGAATTTTCGCAACTTCAACGTCTTTCATGTAGCCTTTTTCGATGGCAAAAATCGACACGCCCATATCTGCCACGCCCATTGGCGCGTATTGTAACTGCTTCATCAGTTCAGTTACTTTCTGGCCATGGTCTAACTGCGCACGGGTCGCGTCATCCAGGTCGGAAGCAAACTGAGCAAATGCCGCAAGTTCAGAGAACTGAGCTAATGCCAGACGGATACCACCACCAAGCTTTTTGATGATTTTGGTCTGAGCCGCACCACCAACCCGCGATACCGAAATACCAGCGTTAACTGCTGGACGGATACCGGCGTTGAACAGGTTAGATTCTAAGAAGATCTGACCGTCGGTGATTGAAATCACGTTGGTTGGTACGAATGCAGAAACGTCACCGCCCTGGGTTTCAATGATTGGCAACGCAGTTAAAGAACCGGTTTTGCCTTTCACTGCACCGTTGGTCAAACGTTCAACATAATGCTCGTTTACACGAGATGCACGCTCTAACAGACGGCTGTGGAGATAGAATACATCACCTGGATAGGCTTCGCGGCCTGGTGGACGACGTAACAACAGAGAAATTTGACGGTAAGCAACAGCTTGTTTTGACAAGTCATCGTATACGATCAGCGCATCTTCACCCAGGTCACGGAAGTATTCACCCATGGTACAGCCAGAGTATGGCGCCAGGAATTGCAGTGCCGCAGCTTCAGAAGCAGATGCAACAACGACGATCGTGTGGGCAAGGGCACCATGTTCTTCCAGCTTACGTACGACGTTGGCGATGGTCGAAGCTTTCTGACCAACACACACGTAGATACATTTCACGCCAGAAGTTTTCTGGTTAATGATGGCGTCAATGGCCAGTGCTGTTTTACCAGTCTGACGGTCACCGATAATCAACTCACGCTGGCCACGACCGATTGGGATCATCGCATCAACAGATTTGTAACCGGTTTGCATAGGCTGATCTACCGATTGACGGTCGATAACGCCTGGTGCAATTTTTTCTACCGGAGCAAATGCAGTGGCTGCAATTGGACCTTTACCATCGATTGGCTCACCTAAAGTGTTCACCACACGACCTAATAACGCAGGACCAACCGGCACTTCTAAGATACGGCCAGTAGATTTAACTTTGATACCTTCGCGCAGGTCCGCATAAGGACCCATAACAACCGCACCGACAGAGCTGCGCTCTAAGTTCAATGCGATAGCATAACGGTTACCAGGAAGCTCGATCATCTCACCTTGCATACAGTCAGCAAGGCCATTGATCCGGATAATACCATCGGTAACAGACACGATAGTACCTTCGTTACGAGCTTCACTGACAACTTCAAACTGACCAATCCGTTGTTTGATCAGTTCAGAGATTTCAGTGGAATTCAGTTGCATGCTCTAATCCCCAATTATGACTGCAGCGCAGTGGCTAAACGGTCTAATTTACCGCGAACTGAGCCGTCGATAACCATATCACCGGCTTTGATTAACATTCCGCCAACGATGGACGGGTCAACACTACAGTTCAATTTCACTTTGCGTGCTAAACGTTGTGACAAGGCTGCGATTAAGCTTTCGCGCTGAGCAGCATCAAGTTCTGTAGCAGAAACAACTTCAACAGTGGCTTCTTTTTCAAACTCAGCTTTTAACTCAGCAAAACGCTCATAAACCGCAGGCAAAGCCAGCAAACGATGATTTTCTGCCATGACTTTAATTAAGTTCTGGCCTTGTTCGTTCAGTTGCTCAGCACAAACCTGGATAAAAAACTCGGACTGCGCTTGCGCAGTTCCCGATTGCAGACGCTCGGCGACTACAGGGTTTTTTGCGACTTCCGCCGCAAAGAACAACATATCAGCCCAAGCAGACAGCGCTTTTTGTTCTACTGCGAACTCAAACGCCGCCTTTGCATAAGGACGAGCAACATTCGTCAGTTCAGACATGGCTCTTCCTCTTTATAGTTCTGCAACCAGTTTTTCCAGGATGTCGCTGTGAGCAGCTTCATCAATTGAACGTTGCAGGATCCGTTCAGCACCGGCTACAGCCAAAGCTGCAACTTGCTTGCGCAATTCTTCCCGGGCGCGGATACGTTCAGCTTCGATTTCAGCCTGAGCCTGAGCCAGGATTTTTTCCCGCTCTTGGCTAGCCTTCAATACGGCTTCATCCAGCATTTTAGCTTCGCGCTTTTTCGCTTGTTCAATGATGTCTGCAGCTTGTGATTTCGCATCACGTAACTGTTCTTTCACTTTGTCTTGCGTTAACGCCAGATCACGTTCTGCACGATCTGATGCCGCTAAACCTTCAGCGATTTTTTGCTGACGTGCTTCGATGGCACCCATCAATGGTGGCCATACAAATTTCATACAGAACAGCACGAACACCGCAAACGCGATTAGTTCTCCAAGCAGAGTTGCGTTTAAATTCACGACAGCTCCTCCTTCAGGTTAAGTGGTTCAACGATAGATTGATGTTACAGAACGAACAACAATACCATCGCGATACCAACACCGATCATCGCTACGGCGTCGATCAGACCTGCCAGGATGAACATTTTAACTTGCAGTGAAGGAGCCAGCTCTGGTTGACGGGCACAAGCTTCCAGGAATTTACCACCCATGTTACCGAAACCAATTGCAGTGCCGATAGCACCGAAACCAATTAACAGAGCAACAGCGATATATTTTAAACCTAACATCAGTTCCATTTTCTTCTCCAAAGTTTCAATAGTTAAAAGTTAAAAAGTAAAACAAAATCGTTTATCAGTGGTTGTCAGAACTTGCCATGCTCAGATATACGATGGTTAACATCATAAATACAAAGGCTTGTAGTACGATTACCAGAATATGGAATACCGCCCAAATAAAATGTAACGGTAACTGCATCAGACCCACGGCACCGATCAAAATGAAGATCAATTCGCCCGCATACAGGTTACCGAATAACCGCAAGGCAAGTGAAAATGGTTTCGCAACCAGTGCAATCAATTCCAGTAACAAGTTAAATGGAATAAGCAGAATTTGCACAGCGGTATTGGAAGTGTGGAATGGGTGCAAGGTTAATTCTTTGATAAACCCTGTGATCCCTTTGATGCGGATCGAATAACCAATCATCAACAAGAACACACCCAGCGCCAGAGCGGCGGTCATATTAATGTCTGTGGTTGGAACGATTTTCATGTAGACGTCATGAGGATCCATGCCAAATGCCTGTTGGCCAACCAAGCCAGCAAATGCAGGCAGGAAGTCGACCGGAATTAAATCCATCAGGTTCATTAGGAATACCCAGACAAAAATGGTCAGAGCAAGTGGAGCGATGAGTTTGCTGCGGCCATGATAAGTATCACGTACGTTGCCGGCGACAAATTCAACAACCATTTCGACAAAACATTGAAATTTACCAGGAACGCCAACAGTTGCTTTAGTTGCTGCTCTGCGGAACAGAACCAAAAACAAAATACCAAGGCCAATAGACCATGCCAGCGTATCGATATGCCATGTCCAGAAACCAGCGTCACTACATGCTTTATTGAATGCAAGGCCTGCATCCGTCGAGCACATTTTTGCGTTAGTGAGGTGGTGCTGAATATGACTTGTCAGTGTAATTTCTTCACCTGCAGCCATTTTTCATCCCAATTGTTAATGTTTAAAAAAAAAGGTTGCTGACCATTGCGCAAGCAGCGTAAACAAAAAACCGGTGAATAATGCGCCAATCCATTCCGGTTGCTGCGAGAGCACTAAGCTAAAGAGTACAATCGTCAGTATCATTTTCACTGTGTTGGCTTTTCTTAATTGAGCCAGCACTTGATTTGCATCGACCGTGGCGCTATGCCTAAAAAAAATCAATGCAAACAACAAATTAGGTATCAATGCTATCAAACCGCCTTTCAAAGCGGATTTGGCGGCGGCCACATCCTGTACAAGGTGAAACAGGAGTGCACAACTTACTGCTACCAACAACTGCACAACCGCCAATTTGTAAGTCGCAATCCGTAATTCTTTTGCCGTCAGTACCTGCACCTGGCTCACTCCTGTCTGACGGTGATTTTCAACAGGTTAAAACCCGCCGAAGTATACTTAACTGCCTTATTTTTGCAACCAAAAGCGGCGCCACGACTTCATTTGTCGGTATTTTGGTAACCCAACTGCTTAAATTTCAGTCGTGGTTACACCGAGTTTTGCCAGAATGCCATCAAGTTCTGCCAGATTGCTATACCCGATCACCAATTCCCCTTTGCCTTTCTTGCTATAACTAATCTGTACTGGCGCGGCAAACTTCTCGCTGAGGCTTTGCTCAAGCGCGGCAACGTCCGGGTCTTTTACCTTTGGCTCAGTAGGTGGCAATGGTTCAAGAATACGACGCACCAAAGCCTCTGCTTCACGCACGGTCATTTGTTTTGCAGCAATGACTCGCCCGGCATCGGACTGTTGCTCTGGTGTTAAAGTCAATAGTGCCCGGGCATGGCCCATTTCGATATCGCCATGTTCAAGCAGCGTTTTAACATCGTCCGCCAGCTGATTTAGACGCAGTAAATTGGTCACAGTTGTTCTGGATTTACCAACAGCATCAGCGACTTGCTGATGGGTAAGTTCAAACTCTGTTGATAGACGTTGTAATGCAATGGCCTCTTCCATCGCGTTGAGATCTTCACGCTGGATATTTTCAATCAATGCAATAGCAACAGCTGCTTCGTCGGGGACGTTTTTGATAATGCAAGGTACTTCCGCCAGCGCGGCAATTTGGCTTGCCCGCCAGCGTCGCTCTCCCGCGATGATTTCATAGCGGTTTTCATCTATTTGGCGAACAACGATAGGCTGAATGACACCCTGAGCCCGGATTGAACTCGCTAAATCATCCAGCGCTTCTTGCGACATATCTTTACGCGGCTGGTATTTACCTGGTTGTAAAAATTCAATCGGTAATTTCTGTAACTCATGTGGATGGTTTTCAGCTATAGCAACTTTATCTGTTGTTGCAGGTCTGCCGTTTGTGAGCAATGCATCCAGACCGCGTCCTAAACCCCGTTTTTTTACCGACATCTGTTCACTCATTCCTTTAAATCTCAAACTGGGGCTGTAGTTTTTACAACTTTTTTATCGGCCCGTCGTAATATTTCACCGGCTAGAGCCAGATAAGCCTTAGCGCCAGTCGAACTTTTATCGTAATACATCACCGGGGTGCCAAAACTTGGCGCTTCAGCCAGTCGTACGTTGCGAGGGATCACGGCGCGGTAGACTTTTTCGCCAAAATGCCGTTTTAGCTGTTCAGACACATCATTTGCGAGGCGATTACGCGGATCATACATGGTTCGTAAAATGCCTTCGATCTTCAGATCGGCGTTAATCACAGAGACTAATTTATTGATCGTTTCTACCAAAGCGGTCAGGCCTTCCAAAGCATAGTACTCACATTGCATCGGAACCAATACCGAATCTGCAGCGGCCATCGCATTGACTGTCAACATATTCAGTGACGGCGGACAATCTATGAAAATAAAGTCGTAGTGATCACGATATTCTTTTAAAGCATTGCGTAATCGTAATTCACGTGCAAATACGTCAAGTAAACGAACTTCTGCAGCTGTCACATCTGAGTTTGCAGCGACTAAATGATAGCCACCCGCAGTTTCGGTCACGACCACTTCCGGTAGTGGCTTTTCTTCAACTAATAATTCATAAGCCGTTGCTGGAACTTCGTATTTGTCGACGCCACTTCCCATCGTCGCGTTCCCCTGGGGATCCAGGTCAATTAACAATACTTTGCGTTTGGTGGCGGCCATAGATGCGGCCAGATTTACTGCGGTGGTGGTTTTGCCAACACCACCTTTCTGATTCGCAATTGCGATGATTTTTCCCACAGTACTCCCTCGATCAATCAGTCTGAATTGCAACCTTCTGCACAATTACCAGATAACGCTTGCCGTCCAACTCTGGTACCTGCAAAGTTTCATTAGCGACAACTTTAACAAAATCAGGCAAAGCTGCAATTTCTTCCTGCGCCTGAGCACCTTTCATGGCGAGAAACTGACCATTGGCTGCCGGTAAATGAATGCACCAGCCGATCATATCACTTAACGAGGCAAAAGCACGACTCAGCACAATGTCATAGCCTTGCTCTGGCTGGTGATCTTCAACCCGACTTTGCACAGGCGTCACGTTTTTTAATTCAAGTTGCATTTTAACCTGATTCAGAAACCGGATCCGTTTTCCAAGACTGTCGAGCAGAGCAAATTGTTTCTCCGGAAAACAAATCGCCAATGGGATCCCTGGCAGGCCAGGTCCGGTGCCCACGTCGATAATCCGTTCACCCTGAATATAAGGAGCCACAACCAAACTATCCATAATGTGTTTGATGAGCATTTCTTTGGGATCACGTACCGATGTCAGGTTATACGCACCATTCCATTTATTTAGCAATTGCACATACTGCACCAGTTGCTGCAATTGCAGTGCTGTCAGTTGTAGGTTGGTTTGAGCAACCAACTGACTTAATTTTTCAAACAAGTGGTTCATTTCATCGCCATTTATTTAATAAGAGTCAATACGTTATGCCGACTTTCGCAATAAACCCTGTTTTTTCAGATACACCAGTAGTAATGAAATGGCTGCGGGGGTAATGCCTTGGATCCGTGAAGCCTGGCCAACGGTTTCCGGCAATGACTGATTCAGCTTCATCACAACTTCGTTGGATAGTCCTTTGACCACTGAGTAATCAAACTTAGCAGGTAATCGGCTATTCTCATTACGCTCGTGTTTAGCGATCTCATCTTGTTGACGATTGATATAACCTTCGTATTTGATCTGGATTTCGACTTGTTCAGCGGCTGCAGGATCAGTTAATGCAGGCCCAACCCCCTCGATCGCCATGAGATCCACATAATTGACTTCAGGACGACGGATCAGATCCTCCAGGCTGGCTTCACGACTTAAAGGGGTTTTTAGTAAAGAATTGACGTCAGCGATCGCCACATGTTGTGGGTGGATCCAATTTTGTTTCAGCCGCAGTCTTTCCAGTTCAATCTGTTCCATTTTGAGATTAAACGCCGCCCAGCGCACGTCATCAACTAAGCCGAACTCACGACCTTTTGCAGTCAAGCGGGCATCAGCATTATCTTCACGTAACATCAGGCGGTACTCTGCACGACTGGTAAACATACGATAAGGTTCTTTAGTGCCCATGGTGGTCAGATCATCAACTAACACGCCGGTGTATGCTTGGTCTCGACTGGGGATCCAGGCCTCTTTTTCCTGCACAAACAGCGCTGCGTTCAAACCAGCGAGCAAGCCTTGTGCGCCTGCCTCTTCATAACCGGTAGTGCCATTGATCTGGCCTGCAAAAAACAATCCTTTAATAAATTTGGTTTCAAGTGATGTTTTTAGATCGCGTGGATCAAAGAAATCGTATTCGATAGCATAACCTGGCCGAGTAATATGAGCATTTTCCAGTCCTGGGATTGAATGGACTAATGCCAGTTGTACATCAAAAGGTAAGCTGGTGGAAATCCCATTTGGATACAACTCGTGGGTAGTTAACCCCTCAGGTTCGATAAAAATCTGATGCTTATCTTTGTCAGCGAACCGATTGATTTTATCTTCAATTGAAGGGCAGTATCTTGGTCCTACACCTTCAATGACACCGGTATACATGGGTGAACGGTCGAGTCCGCCGCGAATAATGTCATGGGTTTGTTGGTTGGTGTAAGTGATAAAACAAGGTATTTGCTGCGGATGATCGCTGACCTTGCCCATAAATGACATCACCGGTACAGGTGTATCACCCGGTTGTGGCTGCATTTTACTAAAATCAACGCTTCTTGCATCAATTCGCGGTGGAGTGCCGGTTTTTAGGCGACCAACCCGAAATGGTAACTCTCGCAAACGTCTGGCTAATGCGATTGATGGAGGATCACCAGCCCGGCCACCACTGTAATTTTCAAGTCCAATGTGGATTTGTCCGCCTAAAAAGGTTCCAACCGTTAACACGACGGTTTTTGCAGAAAACTTCAGACCCATTTGCGTGATTACACCACACACCTGATCATTTTCAACGATGAGATCGTCACAAGCTTGTTGAAAGATCTGCAGGTTCGGCTGATTTTCCAAAATAGTACGTATTGCAGCACGATAGAGTTGTCGATCTGCCTGTGCTCTGGTCGCACGTACTGCCGGACCTTTTGAACTATTCAGAGTTCTAAATTGGATGCCTGCAAGATCAGTGGCTTTAGCCATAGCTCCGCCCAATGCATCAATTTCTTTAACTAAATGGCCTTTGCCAATGCCACCTATTGCCGGATTACATGACATTAGGCCTAAAGTCTCTACATTATGGGTTAGCAGTAAAGTTTGCATGCCCATGCGAGCGGCTGCCAGTGCAGCTTCGGTGCCTGCATGACCACCACCGACCACAATCACATCATAACTTTGCTGGAACAACATATTTGCCTCTGGAACTTCAGGGTGAACGCAAAAAAGGGGTACGTATTGTAACTTGATCCAATCTGAAACGGAATGACTAAAATTCGATCGCGATCCTTGAGGATCTCTTAATATATTTAAAGATCTTTATTTAGATCTTCTTATTACTCTTACTATTAGGTCTGTGTTTTTTGGTGGATAAAGCTTTTTTAGATCAGAGGATCAAGATCTTACGAAAGATCTAAACTGTGATCTGATCAGGATCCAGTGCGCTTGATCCTGTGTTTAACTCGGCCACTTATGCACAGGCAGGATCAGAGTTAATTTGATACAGAGGATAACACCAACATATACACTGACTTATACCTTACTTATGCACAATGCAGAGCATAATGTTGTAAAGCTGTGGGTAACCAGGTATGAACAGATCATAACTAGGATCCTGCCTTTATCATGCATTTATCAGATCGATATTAAGAGTTTGATCGCCTGCAGGGAGATACTTTGATCCGTTGATTGTGAATTGCGGCAATCAACTGGTTGACTTGTTTAAGACATCCAGTTTCTGAAAAGTGACTTGTGTAGTTGGCGGGCTGAAATGCCCGCCTTTTTTATGCCACGAGAGTTATGAAATTCCATCAACTCTAACGAAACTGTTGTAAGCGTTAAAGCTGCTAAAAATAGCTTCGCTGTAAGTGGCTGAGGTTTGATAATGAACCAAAGATGGCGATCCAACTTTGGCCGGATCTTGCGTTTAAGTTAGCATTCTGATGAATTGCGGTAGCCATGCCAGGGCTTGATCTTCCGGTAAATCTGCGGTCAGTACATCTATATCTAACTGCAATCCCAACGTTTTTGCGGAATTAGCGGCCAGTAAGGCTTCTATCTTTCGACCAGCCAGGCAAAAAGTATCGTAGCTGGAATCACCTAAAGTGATCACGGCATAGGAAACTGTGGTAAGATCACTTCGATCTTGTGCTAATTGATCCGCAAAGGGTTGGATATTGTCGGGCAGATCACCCGCACCATAGGTCGAGGTGATCACTAGCCAGGTAGAGTTCCTGGTTAGTTGTTCTAAATCGGGTGTCAGATGCAGCCTGACTTCATAACCCGCTTGTACCAGTGTATCAGCTACTTGTTCTGCAGTGTATTCCGCTGCACCCATCTGGCTGCCTACGAGGATCTCAATCATCTGTCAAACCTATGTCAGTTAAATGATTGGCTATACTACTGGAATGAAAACGTGCAAAGCCAAGCTTTTTGTACGTTTGGGGTATTTTTACAGCAAAGCAGGCTCTGTAAAACTACAATAGCACAACCACCATCGCCTGCGTGTTATTGAGGTTTTACAAAATATGTCTGAGTCCCTGACTTTTTCCCAGCTAGCGCTGCCGGAACCCTTGTTACGTGCAGTAACAGAATTGGGTTATGAAACTCCATCGCCGATTCAGGCGGCGGCAATCCCAAAACTGTTAGCGGGAGAAGATTTACTGGGTCAGGCGCAAACCGGTACTGGTAAAACAGCTGCCTTTGCGCTACCACTGTTAGCACGGCTGGATCCGTCGCAAAACGAACCACAAATTCTGGTATTAGCACCAACGCGTGAACTTGCCATTCAGGTTGCTGAAGCTTTTCAGGCTTATGCCCGCTTTATGCCAGCATTCCATGTTCTGCCTTTATACGGCGGTCAAAGTTACACTAACCAACTGAAATCGTTAAAACGTGGCTCACAAGTGATCGTCGGTACACCGGGCCGGATCCTGGATCACTTAGATCGTGGCACCTTAAAGCTGGATAAATTACGTGCGATAGTGCTGGACGAAGCTGATGAAATGCTGCGGATGGGCTTTATCGATGACGTACAGACTATTATGGACGCCACGCCAGCCGGTCGTCAGGTTGCGATGTTCTCAGCAACCATGCCGTCACAGATCCGTGCCATTGCACAAAAGCATTTAAAAAATGCCCAAGAAATCAAGATTGAATCCAAGACCAGTACTGTTGAGCGAATTTCTCAACGTTATGTGATGCTGGACAGCAATCAAAAACTGGATGCGCTAACCCGCGTACTGGAAGGTGAAGAATATGATGCCAGCATTATTTTCGTCCGGACCAAAAGCGCTACTGAGGAAATTTCCGAAAAATTAGGTGCTCGCGGTTATGCTGTAGCTTGCCTCAATGGCGATATGAACCAGGCCAACCGCGAACAAACCATTCGCCGCTTAAAAGCCAGCCAGATTGATGTCATCGTCGCCACAGACGTGGCAGCCCGTGGTCTGGATGTGGAACGGATTAGTCTGGTGATTAACTATGACATTCCATACGACAGTGAAGCTTATGTCCACCGGATTGGTCGTACCGGCCGTGCTGGTCGTGAAGGGAAAGCAATCTTATTCGTCTCGCCACGTGAACGTCGTTTACTGCGTACCATCGAGCATGCAACCCGCCAGCCGATTGAAAAAATGTCGCTGCCAACTGGTGAAGTAATTGAACAGCGTCGGATCGAGTCGTTCCGTGAAACCTTGGCAAACACCATCGAAGCTAAAAACTTAAGTTTCTTCCAAGACTTGATCAATGATTGGCGTGAAAAGTTGGAAACTACGGATGCAGATTTAGCCGCTGCTTTATTGTTTATGGCGCAAAAAGATCAACCGTTAAACGTGGCAAAACAGTTCCCGGAAATCCGTGAGCCGCATGCCCGTGGTGAGCGGCCGGATCGTCATGGTGATCGCCCAGCTCGTTTTGAACGGGGTGATCGTCCAGAGCGTGCACCACGCCCACGTCGTGAAATGCAGGGTAATTACAATACCTATCGCATTGAAGTGGGTAAGGAGCATGGCGTTCGTGCTGGTGACATCGTCGGTGCTATTGCTAACGAAGCGAACATTGATAGTCAGTTTATTGGCAACATTAAACTGTTTGATCATTTCTCGACGGTTGAGTTACCGGCAGATATTCCAACCGAGATCTTTCAGCATCTGAAAAAGGTGTATGTGCGTAAGCAAAAGCTGAATATCAGCGTCGATACGGGCAGTCATACTGGCGAACGTTCTGAGCGTCCGGCAGGTGATCGTCGTCCCTCATCAGCGCCAGCTGGTACCGGTCCGCGGCCTGGTGCAGCACCGAAACGTCGTACCCGCGAGTAACAAATGCTCTGAGTAAAAAGCCGGCTTCGATGCCGGCTTTTTTGTGCTCTGTGACCCCATTTTTAAAAACCGCTCCTCTTTGCCCAGAGCAATAGCTTCGTTGTTCTGCGTTGAATAACTTTATTTCTCACCGCTTTGCTTGAAGCTATTGCGGCGCAACCCCAGATCAACCAACAAACGGTTACCGGAGATATTGTAATGATTATTGCTTGCCCGCATTGTGCCGGATTAAATCGGATCCCTGCTGAAAAGCTCACGGCCGCACCAGTGTGTGGCAAATGTAAACAACCGATCTTCATTGGGCAGCCCGTCGAAATTACCAGTGCTAATTTTGCAAATTTGGTACAAAAATCTGAATTGCCAATTGTGCTGGATTTTTGGGCCAGCTGGTGTGGTCCTTGTCAGAATTTTGCCCCTGTGTTTAGTCAGGCAGCACGGGAGCTGGAGCCAAATTTTCGGTTTGGTAAAATTAATACTGAACAGCAGCAACAATTGGCGGCACAGTTTCAAATTCGCTCGATCCCAACTTTGATGTTGTTCCAACATGGGAAAATAATTGCACAACTGGCCGGTGCTCTACCTAAATCGCAGTTTTACCAATGGCTACAGCAACAATCCGCTGGGTTAACCCCTGTTGTATAACGACTTGCGATCCTGCTTAAAACTGCCTAATGTCAGCAATTGAAATTTTAACTAAGGATTTGGTGATGAGTACCCATAAGTTTGAATTGACCAGCCCCGATATTCAAGAGGGTCATTTTATGGCAAAAACCTTTGAATTTAATGGTTTTGGCTGTGATGGTCCGAACCTGTCCCCAGCTTTGGTGTGGCAGCATGCGCCGGCTGGAACCAAAGGTTTTGCCATTACTGTGTTTGATCCAGACGCTCCGACTGGCTCTGGTTTTTGGCATTGGTTAGTCAGCGGCATTCCTGCCACGATCAATCAGTTACCACAAGGTGCGGCTTCCTCCGGTGAATTGCCCGCCGGTAGCAGAACCTTTCGCAATGATTACGGCATTCAAACTTTTGGCGGCGCATGCCCACCAGAAGGCCATGGCATGCATCGTTATCAATTTACCGTCTGGGCTTTACCTGATACTGATCTTGCCATTCCAGACGAGGCCAGTGCTGCTGTCGTCGGTTTTATGCTAAATGCCACTGCCATCGCCAAAGCGACTTTGACCGCAACTTACGCGCGTTAAATTTCAGGCATAAAAAAGCCATGCTTCTTAGCATGGCTTTTTGGCAAGTTGAGAATGGGTTCCTATTTTCCGATACAGAAACTGGAAAAAATTCGTCCAAGCAAATCATCCGAACTAAATTCACCCGTAATTTCATTCAGTTGTTGCTGGGTCAACCGCAGTTCTTCTGCCAAGAGTTCACCTGCCAAATGGTTGTGCAACTGATGTTCGCCAATTTCCAAATGCTCCATGGCACGTGCAAGCGCGTCCAAATGCCGACGGCGGGCAATAAAACTGCCTTCGGTGCTAGCTTCAAAGCCGATGCAGGCTTTGAGATGGTCGCGAAGTGCGTCTACACCCTGATTGGTTTTGGCTGAGATGTGGAACACCGGCGTGTCACCTTCGGTATTTGCGCCGATGGGCTCGCCGGTCAAGTCCGCTTTGTTGCGCACCACAGTGACACCCAGGGTCGCTGGTAAACGTTCGATAAACTCCGGCCAAATGTCTTTTGGGTGAGTGGCTGCGGTAGTGGTGCTGTCGACCATAAACAGCACCCGATCCGCCTGCAGAATCTCTTGCCAGGCGCGCTCAATGCCAATCTGCTCCACTTTATCCGTTGCTTCACGCAGGCCTGCAGTGTCGATGATATGTAGCGGCATACCGTCGATATGAATGTGTTCCCGCAGCACGTCACGGGTGGTGCCCGCAATCTCGGTAACAATCGCCGCTTCCCGGCCAGCCAGTGCGTTAAGCAAGCTCGATTTTCCGGCATTTGGGCGGCCGGCGATCACTACTTTCATGCCTTCACGTAAAATACTGCCTTGGGTTGCTTGTTTTTGAATAGCGGTTAAATCACTGATGATTGAAGCCAGATCGCCAGCCACTTTTCCATCGGATAAAAAGTCGATTTCTTCGTCCGGAAAATCGATGGCTGCTTCAACATACATCCGCAGGTAAATAACTTTTTCGACCAAGGCGTGGATTTTGTTCGAAAATTCGCCTTGTAGTGACTGCATGGCAGAGCGGGCGGCTTGTTCCGAACTTGCGTCAATCAAATCAGCGATCGCTTCGGCCTGAGTTAAATCGAGTTTGTCATTTAAAAAGGCCCGTTCAGAGAATTCACCGGGTCGGGCGATCCGCACTTGATTTAATTGCAATAACCGGCGTAGCAGCATATCCAGCAATACTGGGCCGCCATGCCCTTGCAGTTCCAGCACATCCTCTCCGGTGAAAGAATTGGGTCCAGGGAAGAACAGGGCTATGCCTTGGTCTAAAACACTGCCATCCGCAGCATAAAACGGCAGATACTCGGCCGATCGAGGTTTTGGGATACGTTTGAGAACGGCCTGTGCTACAGCGGTCACTGCGGGTCCTGATATCCGCAGGATTCCCACACCGGCACGTCCCGGGGCTGTTGCCTGAGCGGCAATAGTGTCAGTCGCAAACATATTCAACCTCTTTCATCCGGAGTTGCTGAATCATAGCGGGTATTCAGCTTGGGTTCCGGCGTTCAAACAATAAAAAATGCCCATTGACAGGAATGGGCATTGATCGGTTTATCACACGACAAAAATTATTTTGCAGTGCGCACGTATAGACCTTTTTTCTCCATACCGCGATAGATATAGAGCATTTGTGCAAGTGATACCAAGTTACTGACAACCCAATACAACACTAAGCCACTTGGGAACCACAGGAAGAATACCGAAAAGGCCACTGGCATCCACAACATGATTTTTGCCTGCATCGGGTCTGTTACCGTCATCGGTGTCAGTTTTTGCATGATATACATACTGATCCCGTACAGGATTGGTAATACGTAATATGGATCCTGCACTGACAAGTCGGTGATCCACAGCATAAACGGCGCTTGACGCAGTTCAACGCTTTCTACAAACACCCAATATAAGGCAAGGAAGATCGGTAACTGGATCAACATAGGCAAACAGCCGCCCATGGGATTCACTTTTTCTTTGCGATATAGCTCCATCATCGCCGGTCCCATTTTCTGACGGTCGTCTTTGTAACGGGCTTGTAGTTCGTCAATTTTTGGCTTCAGATTACGCATCTTCGCCATCGATTCGTATTGCACCTTGGTTAGCGGGAACAATAAACCTTTCACCAGCAAGGTGATGACAATAATGGCGAAACCCCAGTTACCGATCAAACCATGGATGAATTCCAGCAACCAGAACAATGGTTTTGAAATAAACCACAGAATACCGTAGTCAACTGTCAAATCGAGGCCTGGTGCTATCTTCTCCAATCTCTCTTGATCTTTTGGACCGGCATAAAAAGTAGCACTAAAGGTTTTGCTTTCACCAACAGCAATGCTGGCTTGTGGGGATTGAGTACCGATGACGCCCAGATTGCCTGCCACTAAGCTATACAGCATATTAGTTTCTGCAGGATTTGGTACCCATGCTGCAACGAAATAGTGCTCCAGCATACTGACCCAGCCACCAATAGTGCTCTGACTTAAGTTGGTGTCTGCCATGTCGTCAAAAGAGAATTTTTCATAGCGTTTGTCGGCTGTTGAATAAGCGCCACCGCGATACACCGGCATCATCATATTCGTGCCTTCACCATTATCAATGGTCTGGGCTAAGTGGTAATAAGGCTGGACGACTTTGCTACCATCTCCCTGGTTTGTAACGGAATATTCAACCCGGACATCATATTTGCCGGCAGTAAAAATAAAACGCTTTTCAATCAAGAGCCCGTTGTGTTGCAAAGTCATTGGGACAACTAATTCAGTTTGACCATTTGCAAGTTCAAAGTGACTATTTGCAACCTGATAGATTTGACGCGGTGCTTTTTTATCATCCGGGCCATCACCGAGTAAACCTGACTGCGCAACATACTCAAAGCCAGGCAGTTGCCGCATTAGTTGGTAAGATGCCGGATTTTCCTGAGATACTGTAAAACCAGGTAATTCTAATCCGACAATGTCACCACCCTGAGTGTTGATTTTTACCTTCAACACATCAGTTTTTACTTCAACTAATTGCGCGGTATTTGCGGCAGTAACGGCAGCTGTTGGCGGCGTTACGCTGGTGCTGCTTAACTGCAGATCGGCTGAGGTACTTGTATTCTGTGTGCTTTGGGCGGCAACTGCTGGCTTCGGGCCATAATCAACCTGCCATTGTTGCCACAATAAAAAACTGACTAAGGCCAGGGCAATAACTAAAAAACTGCGTAGCGATTCCATGTGTGAGCTTATCTCTTTGGCTTTTCCGGAACGGGATCATCACCACCCGGATGTAGAGGGTGACATTTCAAAAGGCGCTTGGCGGTTAACCAACTGCCTGTTATCGGACCGAAGCGTTCAAGTGCTTCAATCGCATAATGCGAACAGCTGGGGTAAAAACGACAACTGGGACCAAACAAAGGGCTGATACACCGCTGATAGCCTTTTACCGCCTTGATCAAGACTTTGGCTGAAGTGCGAGGTACTGGCGGGAGATTTTGCTCCATAGCCGCTCCAGTTGTTTGTGTAATTCTTCATTATCCGTGTTGCTGATATCACCCTTAACCATCAAGACCAAATCCACCGGGGGTAATTGATGCTGATGTAAACGGAAGCTGTCGCGGGCACAACGTTTAATACGGTTGCGATGCACGGCTAATTTAACACGTTTTTTTGCGATCGTCAGACCAATACGCGGACTTACCGAAGAATTCGGCTTGCAAAGAATGGTAAACAGAGGAGATGCAACCCGGAATGGGTTTTGAAAGACATTGTCGAATTCGCGGGGAGTTAACAGACGTAACTCCCTGCTGAAGGTATAGCTGACCACGCAGCGCTTTAAAATCTGACTAGACTGTTAAGCGCTTGCGGCCTTTAGCACGGCGACGCGCTAATACTGCACGGCCATTTTTAGTAGCCATACGTGCACGAAAACCGTGAACGCGAGCACGTTTTAACACGCTAGGTTGAAATGTTCTTTTCATAACTTCGTCCGTCCGGTCGATATTTACTAAGGTTTATCTGTGTTTTAGTAAATTACCAAAACGCAGCGATTTCAAAAGAGCGCGAATTTTAAGGACTAAGTAGGGGCTTGTCAATGCGATCCTTGGTTAAATAACGATCCGATCCTTCCTTTTTAGCTAATTTACCAGAGTTTTCCACAGGCTCATTCTTAGGTTGGGATAAAATGTGAATTAAATGATGATCACTCCGTTGATATTTCCAAATCATCTTGGTGAATCCTCCGGTATTATCTATTTGTATAATGGATTTTACTCTATTAAAAACAACGACATATTTCATTGTTGAGCAAAATGAAGACTTTTTCAAAAAGTCAATATTGCAGTTGTGGATAAGATCAGACCATAATGCCGGTCTTTGAATACTGCCTGCCTTGCTAGATAATAATTATTCGGGGCTTTTGGAGATATGGTGTATCAGTCAGTCTGGCAAAATTGCCTTGAAGCACTCCAGTCTGAATTGCCGGCACAGCAATTCAGTATGTGGATTCGGCCGTTACAAGCCGACAGTTCGCATGACGCCCTCACCTTATTTGCACCGAATCGTTTTGTGCTCGATTGGGTTCGGGACAAATACCTGAACCGGATCAATGAGCTGATCCATGACTATTGTGGCGATCATGCACCACGCTTGCGCTTCGAAGTTGGTAGTAGTCAAAAAGCACTGAAAGCACCGATACCTGCCCGAACTCATCATGTTGCCCCATCGCAGCCCACTCAGGCGCCTGAAGTTGCAGAACCGGCACCCAAAGTTATAGCGCGTAGTAATGTCCGGGCTAATTATACCTTTGATAATTTTGTCGAAGGTAAATCGAACCAATTAGCCCGTGCTGCTGCCAGTCAGGTCGCAGATAATCCAGGGACAGCCTATAATCCTCTATTTCTTTATGGTGGGACAGGCCTGGGTAAAACGCACTTATTGCACGCGGTTGGGAATGGTATTCTGGCGAAAAAACCGGATGCAAAAGTCATTTATATGCACTCTGAGCGTTTTGTGCAGGATATGGTCAAAGCGCTGCAGAATAACGCCATTGAAGAATTTAAACGTTATTACCGATCTGTTGATGCTTTACTGATCGATGATATTCAGTTTTTTGCTAAAAAAGACCGCTCTCAGGAAGAGTTCTTTCATACTTTCAATGCCTTACTTGAGGGTAACCAACAAATAATATTGACCTCTGATCGTTATCCAAAAGAGATTGACGGTGTCGAAGAGCGTCTAAAAAGCCGGTTTGGATGGGGTTTAACCATTGCGATCGAACCACCAGAGTTGGAAACCCGAGTCGCGATCCTGATGCGCAAAGCGCAGGAGAACAACATCCGTTTGCCGGAAGAAGTTGCTTTTTTTGTCGCAAAACGACTTCGTTCCAATGTGAGGGAGCTGGAGGGGGCGCTGAACCGAATCACCGCCAACGCCAATTTTACCGGCCGTCCTATAACGATTGATTTTGTTCGGGAGTCGTTGCGAGATTTATTAGCACTTCAGGACAAATTAGTCACCATCGAAAATATTCAAAAAACCGTCGCTGAATACTACAAAATCAGAGTGGCTGATTTATTGTCTAAACGCCGTTCTCGTTCGGTCGCAAGACCGCGGCAAATGGCGATGGCACTTTCTAAAGAGCTGACCAATCATAGTCTGCCGGAGATTGGCGATGCTTTTGGTGGTCGTGATCATACGACGGTATTACATGCAGTGCGTAAAATTGAGTCACTAAAAGAAGAAACTCATGAAATTAAAGAAGATTTTCAGAATTTGATCCGGACGTTGTCGTCTTAATAGGGAAAGGTTATGCAATTTTTCATTGACCGAGACACTCTGCTTAAGCCACTGCAAATGGTATCTGGTGCTATTGAGCGTCGGCATACGTTGCCTATTTTGTCTAACGTCCTATTGGACGTTTCTGCGGATCAGTTGTCATTGACGGGAACCGATCTGGAAATTGAGTTGGTTGCTGCGGTGCCATTGACTCAGGTTCAAACGACTGGCCGTGTGACTATTCCGGCGAAGAAACTGTTGGATATTTGCCGTTCATTGCCTGAAGGTTCATCGTTGCATATCGCCGTGCAAGGGGATAACTGTATTGTTAGCACGGGTAAAAGTAAGTTTACCCTGGCAACCCTAAGTGCGACTGATTATCCAAATCTGGAGTCGTGGCAAGGCGAAGTTGAATTCGAGCTTAGCCGGGCGCAACTTCGCAAGTTACTGGATGATACGGCGTTTTCGATGGCGAATCAGGACGTCCGGTATTATCTCAATGGCTTACTGTTTGAAGTGGATAACGGCACTTTAAGAACTGTGGCGACAGATGGTCACCGTTTGGCGCTTAGTTCAATGGAATTACCCATAGTTGCCGGCCAACAGAAGCAAGTGATTATCCCACGTAAGGGAGTGCTTGAGCTGATGCGATTATTGGCCAGTGATGATCAGGTCATCCGCCTGGCCATTGGCCAAAATCATATTCGGTTGTTGGATAGCCAATTTAGCTTTAGCAGTAAATTGATTGATGGACGCTTTCCTGACTATCGTCGGGTACTGCCGAGAAATAGCTCAAAACAACTGACAGCACATCGCGCTGTGCTCAAAGATGCATGTGTCCGCGCTTCAATTTTATCGAATGAAAAGTATCGGGGTGTCCGTTTCACATTGAGCAATGGTGAACTGCAAATTGTTGCCAACAATCCAGAACATGAACAAGCCGAAGAAGTTATTGAAGTTGAATATCAGGGCGACATGCTCGAGATCGGTTTTAACGTTGGATATGTGCTCGATGTTTTGAATACACTGGCGACCGATTTAGTCATTATGCATCTCAGTGATGCTAATTCCAGTTCCCTGGTTGAAGGTGTTGGCAATCAAGGCGCTTTATACGTCGTGATGCCGATGCGTTTGTAATTTACTGACTCTATGGCGCTGGCGCAATTACGGCTCACGGAATTTCGCAATATTCAATCAGCGAATTTGTTATTTTCACCTTCGATGAATTTAATCGTTGGCGAAAATGGCAGCGGAAAAACCAGTGTGCTGGAGGCGATTTACTTGTTGGCTCATGGCCGTTCCTTTCGAACGACCAAAGTGCATAAGATGATCAGAAATCAGCAATCATCTTTGATATTGCATGGCAAAGTAGATTGGGCACAACAGCTATTAAGTGTCGGGATGCAACGCGAGCGTAGTGGTGAATGGCAGCTTAAGTTAAATGGCGATAAGGTGTTACGAATTGCTGACTTCGCCAGTTTACTACCGGTACAGCTGATTACGCCGGAAAGTTTTCGGTTATTTTTCGGCGGCCCAAAAGAGCGAAGGCAATTCTTTGATTTAGGATTGTTCCACGTGGAACCTTCCTTCTTCGATCTTTGGGTGTTGTTTAATAAGGTTTTAAAGCAGCGTAATGCTTTATTAAAGAATAAACAGCCATACAATGATAGTTATCTGTTTTGGGATCAGCAGCTTGTTGACGCTGCCGTTGCAATCCAAAACATGCGCCAGACCTATATCAGTCAGCTGAGTTTGGTCTTGCAGCCGTTGTTGCAATCGGTAACTGCTTTGGCTGGCATCGAACTTGAACTGGTGTCAGGTTGGATTTGCCGGCAAGGAGATGCTGGTGAGCTATGGGTACAACTTCGAGATAACTTTCAGAGCGATTTAAAAGTTGGATATACCCAACTGGGTCCACAAAAAGCTGATTTGCGCATAAAAATCGATGGTGAATATGTCGACGAATTCTTGTCGCGTGGACAGCTCAAAGTATTGTTATTCGCCTTGAAGGTGGCGCAAAGTAACCTGATTTTTTCCAGTGGCCATAAACAGCCGCTGCTGTTGATCGATGATTTAGCTTCGGAATTGGATGACCATTCTAAGGGCTATATCTTTAGTTTTTTACATCATATCAATTCGCAGGTGTTTATTACTGCAATTGAAGCTGCTCAGGTCTTGCCACATGTGACAGACATTGAGGTGGGATTGTTCCACGTGGAACATGGGCAGATAGTACGGACGGATGAACATGGCCGAAGAACATAATTACGACTCCTCCAGTATCAAAGTACTGAAAGGTTTAGACGCGGTCCGGAAAAGACCGGGTATGTATATTGGAGATACTGACGATGGCTCGGGTCTACACCACATGGTGTTTGAGGTCGTTGACAACTCTATCGATGAAGCCTTAGCCGGTTACTGTAACGATGTCTTTGTCACCATCCACAGTGATAACTCGGTATCGGTTCGCGATAATGGGCGTGGTATTCCCACTGATATGCACGAAGAAGGTGTATCAGCCGCTGAAGTTATCATGACCGTCTTGCACGCAGGCGGTAAATTTGATGATAACTCTTATAAAGTATCGGGTGGTTTACACGGCGTGGGTGTTTCGGTTGTTAACGCATTGTCTGATAAGCTTGAACTCACCATTCGACGTAAAGGCCAAGTACACAACCAAATCTATCGGCTGGGCGTGCCAGAAGAACCGTTAAAAGTCATTGGTGAAACAGATGGAACGGGGACAGAAATTCGTTTTTGGCCAAGTGGCGAGATTTTTAGTGATTTGAACTATCACTACGATATTCTGGCTAAACGTCTGCGTGAACTTTCATTTTTGAATTCTGGTGTCAGTATCATTCTGACCGATGAGCGAGATGATAAACGTGACCACTTTAAATATGAAGGTGGTATCGAAGCCTTCGTGCAGTACTTAAATCGTACTAAAATAGCAATCCATCCAAAAGCATTCTATTTTTGTTCCAGTCGGGAGGATGGCATTACCGTTGAAGTGGCGATGCAGTGGAATGATTCATTCCAGGAAGGCATTTATTGCTTCACCAACAATATCCCTCAGCGCGACGGGGGGACTCACTTAGCGGGCTTCCGATCGGCATTAACCCGGGTATTAAACACCTACATCGATGCCGAAGGTTATGCCAAGAAGATGAAAGTGTCTGCAACCGGTGACGATGCAAGGGAAGGCCTAACCGCCGTGATCAGTGTGAAAGTGCCGGATCCAAAATTCAGCTCGCAGACCAAAGATAAACTGGTGTCCAGTGAAGTGAAATCAGCTGTTGAGAGCGTGATGCATGAAAAGCTCAACGAATATCTGCTAGAAAACCCGAACGACTCAAAAATCATTGTCACCAAGATTGTTGACGCTGCGCGTGCCCGGGAAGCGGCTCGTAAAGCACGTGAGATGACCCGTCGTAAAGGTGTATTGGATATCGCAGGTCTGCCAGGTAAATTGGCAGATTGTCAGGAGAAAGACCCGGCATTATCTGAACTTTACCTGGTCGAGGGTGACTCTGCGGGAGGATCTGCCAAGCAGGGCCGTAACCGCAAAAACCAGGCGATTCTGCCGTTAAAAGGTAAAATCCTGAACGTGGAAAAAGCGCGTTTTGATAAGATGATTTCTTCACAAGAAGTCGGCACCTTAATTACAGCATTAGGCTGTGGTATCGGCCGTGAAGAATACAACCCGGACAAAACCCGTTACCACAGCATTATCCTGATGACGGATGCTGACGTCGATGGTTCGCACATTAGAACGCTGCTGTTGACCTTTTTCTACCGTCAAACGCCTGAGCTCATCGAACGTGGATATATCTATATTGCGCAACCGCCGCTTTATAAAGTAAAAAAAGGTAAGCAGGAGCAGTACATTAAAGACGATTCGGCGATGACTGAATATCTGACAACGCTGGCCTTAGATGAAGCAACCCTGCATGTGAATCCAGATGCGCCAGGGATCGGTGGTGCCCAGCTCGAGGCGTTGGTGACGCAATATCATAAATGCAAAGCAACGATTGAACGTCTCAGCCGTAAAATCCCATTAAACCTGTTAAATGAGCTGGTTTATGTCCCGGGCATTACCGTTGATACTTTAAAAGATGCGACGCTTACCAAGAGTTGGGTTGAACAACTGGTCAAACGGTTACAAGACAAAGAGGGTGATGGCTCTAGCTACTCTTTTGATATTGCGGAAGATCGTGAACGTAATCTTACGCTGCCAAAAATAATTATTCGCCAGCATGGTATCGACAATGAGTATCTGCTGCACTACGACTTTATCACTTCGGTTGACTACGCCCGTATCGCGGCATTAGGCGACTCGATCCGTGATTTGATCGAAGAAGGTGGTTATTTCCGCCGTGGTGAAAAAATAAAACCGGTCAGCAGCTTCGTCGAAGGACTCGAGTGGTTAATGACGGAGTCGAAAAAAGGTCTTTATATTCAACGCTATAAAGGTCTTGGGGAAATGAACCCGGAACAATTGTGGGAAACTACGATGGATCCGAATACCCGCCGCATGCTGCAAGTGACGATCGAAGATGCCATCGGTGCTGATCAATTATTCAGTACCTTAATGGGTGACGATGTAGAACCACGTCGTGCGTTTATCGAAGATAACGCGCTGCGGGTTGCGAATCTTGACGTATAACAGATTGTTGATCAATCAATAGGGCTCCCACGGGAGCCTTATTTTTTTGCGCCGCAGGTGACCCCAATCCAAGACTGACGTTGTTCCTACATAACCAGTTTTTAAAGGCTGACAAATTCAGAAAAAACCCGTTGAAAATGCCACTCTAAGCTACAGAAATCATCGCTAAATAGGTATACTTTTCCGTCCTTTTCTTAAGCAGGTGCGTTGTGATGCACAAGTATGATATTCAAACATTCCAGGGGTTAATCCTGGCATTACAGGATTACTGGGCGCGTCAGGGCTGTGTGATTGTTCAGCCGCTTGATATGGAAGTCGGGGCAGGAACCTTCCACCCAATGACCTTTTTACGTTCGCTGGGTCCTGAACCTAGCCATGTCGCTTATGTTCAGCCATGCCGTCGCCCGACTGATGGTCGTTATGGCGAAAATCCAAACCGCTTACAGCACTACTATCAGTTCCAAGTCATTATTAAGCCATCGCCTGACAATATTCAGGAGTTGTATCTGGGGTCGCTGCGCGAATTGGGCATTGATACGTTGGTACATGACATTCGTTTTGTCGAAGATAACTGGGAATCTCCAACATTGGGCGCCTGGGGGCTCGGTTGGGAAGTCTGGTTAAACGGCATGGAAGTAACTCAGTTCACTTACTTCCAGCAGGTCGGCGGATTGGAGTGTCGCCCGGTCACTGGCGAAATTACCTATGGTTTAGAACGTCTGGCGATGTATATCCAGGGGGTCGACAGTATCTATGATCTGGTGTGGGCTGACGGTCCGCTAGGTCGGGTCACCTACGGCGATGTGTTCCATCAAAACGAGGTTGAACAATCCACATACAACTTTGAGTATGCCGATGTGCCAGCTTTGTTTGCCGCCTTTGATCAATATGAGGCAGAAAGCCATAAGCTGATTGAACTTGGTTTACCACTGCCTGCCTATGAAAAGGTCATGAAAGCCTCTCATGCCTTTAATTTGCTAGATGCCCGGCATGCCATTTCGGTCACGGAGCGGCAACGTTACATCCTGCGGGTACGCACCTTAGCCAAAGCTTGTGCTGAAGCCTATTATGCCGCCCGCGAGAAGCTTGGCTTCCCTTTATGCCGTTCACAACACCAAGCGCAGGAGGTTTGACGTGGTCCAGGATTTTATCGTAGAAATTGGAACTGAAGAGTTACCGCCAAAGTCACTGCAAACCTTAGCTACAGCGTTTCAACAGAATATTGTGGATGAGCTCAGCAAGTTGGGTCTGCAATTTTCTGATACCCAATGGTATGCCGCACCGCGTCGATTAGCTGTGCGTGTCAATCAATTAGCTGCACAACAAGCGGATAAAATCGTTGAAAAACGAGGTCCTGCGATTGCTGGCGCTTTTGACGGTTCGGGGGTTCCGACCAAAGCAGCGCAAGCTTGGGCCGCGTCTAACGGTATTACAGTGGATCAGGCCGAACGGCTGGAGACAGACAAAGGCGCTTGGTTGGTTCACAAAGCAAAAGTGGTTGGCAGCTCGACGGTGAGTTTGCTACCGGACCTGATCAACTCTGCGCTGGCTAAACTGCCGATTGCAAAACCGATGCGTTGGGGCAATTCGACCGCGGAATTTATCCGTCCAGTGCATACGGTTGTGATGCTGTACGGTAACGAGGTAGTACCTGCAACTGTGTTGGGTAAAGCGTCAGGCCGACTTACGCATGGTCATCGTTTTCATGCGCCGGCTTTAGTGGAAATCGCCAACGCTGATGCATACTTACCTACGCTGGAACAGGCTTTTGTGGTTGCCGATTATTCGAAAAGACGAGCTTTGATTGCGGCTGAAGTGGCGAAAACTGCTGCTGCCCATCAGGGCATGGTCGCGACAGACGAGGCGCTGCTTGATGAGGTAACTTCATTAGTCGAATGGCCGGTAGTGCTGGTCGGATCCTTTGAAGAACGCTTCCTGGAAGTGCCGCCAGAGCCGCTTATTTCCACGATGAAAGATAATCAGAAGTACTTTCCATTACTGGACAATAACGGCAATCTGCTGAATAAATTTATTTTTGTTGCCAACATCAGCAGCAAAGACCCGAGTCAGATTATCTCTGGTAACGAAAAAGTAGTTCGACCGCGGTTAACGGACGCCCAATTCTTTTTCGGTGTCGATAAGAAAACTAAATTAGTGGATCGGCTAGAAAGCCTTGGCACCGTTTTGTTCCAGCAAAAACTTGGAACTTTGGCGGAAAAGTCCGAGCGGATTGCCAAAATTTCTGGCTATATCGCCTTGAAAATTGGTGCGAATGTTGCGCATGCAACGCGGGCCGGTTTGTTATCGAAAACTGATTTGATGAGTAACATGGTCGGCGAGTTTCCAGAAACTCAAGGCATTATGGGGATGCATTACGCGCGGATTGATGGAGAGCCTGAAGCTGTCGCAGTGGCTCTGAACGAACAATATAAACCTCGTTTCGCTGGTGATTCTTTACCCGTTCAGTTGGAAGGTTGTGCCGTTGCGATTGCTGATAAACTCGATTCGTTGGTCGGGATTTTTGGTATCGGCCAGGCGCCAAAAGGTGACAAAGACCCGTTTGCCTTGCGGCGTGCCGCCATCGGTGCTCTGCGGATTATGGTGGAAAAGCAGCTGGATTTAAATATCAGGGACTTGATTACCTTTACGAAAGCAACTTTCGGAGACAAACTGACTAATCTAAGTTTAATTGACGAGCTTGAGAATTTCCTACATGCAAGAATGCGAGCAGCCTATTTAGAAGCAGGCGTGAGTGCAGATGTAGTTCAAGCCGTAATTGATTCAAATGCTGGTCTGCTTTTGGTTCCATTGGATATAGACCGTCGAGTAAAGGCTGTGGCTGCGTTTAAATCTATGGAGCAGGCAATCTCACTAGCTTCGGCAGATAAACGTGTCTCAAACCTTTTAGGTAAAGCTACAGATATTGCAATTCCAATGAATGTCGACACTGCTCTATTGATAGATACTGCCGAATCTAAACTTTTAACCGCGCTAGAACAGGTTGAAATACAAAATGACAAGTTGAGAAATGGTATAGGATTTTCCGACTATACACTTGCGTTGCGTAACTTAGCTGGTTTAAAAGAGCCCGTGGACGAGTTTTTTGAGAGTGTAATGGTCAATGTAGACGATCCAGCTATCAGGGCAAACAGATTAAGTCTGCTTCAACGATTAAAAGGTAACTTTATCGCGATTGCCGATATTTCTTATCTGCAATTCTAATACTGATAATTTAAATCCCCGCAAAGCGGGGATTTTTTTAGCGTATGAATTTTGAGATTTACTAGAATGCTAAGCGATTTCTAACTGGAAAGTTAGACAGACACTAATCTTAGTTCACCTGGTTCCGGCCATTGGATTTTGAAATATATAAACGTTGATCAGCCAGCTTAATGGCTTGTAAGAACTCGCTCTCATCTTGAGCCACAGCAACGCCAAAACTACAGGTGATGACCAAATCTTTGTGCTCTGCTAACAACCGCTGCTGAGCAATCCCTGCGCGAATTTTATCTGCAACCCGCGCTGCATCATGTTGCGTGGTTTTTGGTAGTAATAACAAAAATTCTTCCCCACCATAACGACAGGCAATATCTTCGGTCCGCAGTTTTTGCCGAAATAGCGAGGCGATTTGCTGCAGCACTAAATCTCCTTGGTCATGACCAAAACTATCGTTGATGTGTTTGAAATGATCTAAGTCGGCAATAATGACTGAAAGCGGGAAGAAATGTTCAGGTTGCATCGCAAAATGTTGTGGCAGAACTTCATCGACAAAACGACGATTGGCCAAATGGGTGAGTGCATCGGTATTGGCTTGGGTTTCTTTACTTCGCTGCAGCAGCGCCATGGCATGATGGCTGCGCTCGCGAAAATGTTCATTGATCCAACCCACAGCAATCACCGTGGCCATTGACGCCATAAATCGGGTAATTTCGGCACTTTTATACTGTGCCTCGATCCACTCTGGCTGGTAAAGCAACACGCTTAAAATCGCCATCAACAAGGCATTAATCTGAATGCCAAGTTTGGATCCCAGTAAGCCAAAGATAATCGCCGGAAATGGAAACACCCAATACAGTGCGGTATTTTCATGTCCTCCTTGGTAAACCAACCCCAATACAAATAATCCGACCAAAATGGTTTCAATGACGCAGGCACGGTCAAGTTGTTGACTGGCGTGAAACCAAGCGATATTCGCTAAAAACGCGAAAGAGCAGCCGAACAGAATCGCTTGCAGCAAGTAGTTTTCACTGAATAAATGCTTAAACCCAAGGATTAGCATAATGAAAGACGTGATATAACTGACGAATAGCAGGACATAACGTCGGCGGAGCGAATCAATTGAAGCTGCTTTACTGGGTACAGACTTAAGCATTAGCTGCGCATTCTAAAGCGATGAATAGCAACGATTCTGCGACCTCAGTGGTGAAATAACAAGCTTAAGCAGCGCTTTTTTTCAGCAAGTAACGGTAGGGTAAGGTGGTCGTGTCGCTGGCAAGTAATTCATGCTCCATAAAGCGACAAAATGCCGGAATATCACGAGTGGTTGCCGGATCGTCGGCGATGATCAGCAGCGTTTCGCCAACTTGCATTTTCCGGATGGTTAAACGAACCATCATCACGGGTTCAGGGCAACGTAAACCGAGTGCATCAAGATGTTGATCGGCACTACTAAACAAAGACTGCATCAACAGCTTCCCAGATAAATCTTCGAACCATTATGGTATCGGCTCTATGGATAGAGATCAAAAAATTTGTCCCCTCAGACTGTGGCAGCCTTCGCTGTTTGGCCGCCGGACCTCAGATAAATATGGCGCTCACCTGAAAGAGCCGTTCCACTTCGCCAATAAATTTTTTATCAACCAGAAACAAAATGACATGATCGTCCGTTTCAATAATCCGGCTATCATGCGCGATCATGACTTCATCACCGCGGACAATAGCGCCGATAGTGCAGCCGGGCGGAAGTTTAATTTTCCCAATCGGCAAACCGACAACTTTTGAGGTGGTTTTGTCACCATGTGCAATCGCCTCAATGGCTTCTGCTGCTCCGCGGCGTAACGAATAAACGTTGACGATATCGCCACGACGCACATGGGTTAATAAGGCTGAAATGGTGGCTTGCTGCGGTGAAACTGCGATATCGACTTCGCCACCTTGCAGTAAATCGACATAAGCACCACGTTTAATCAGCACCATGGTTTTTTGAGCGCCCATCCGCTTAGCCAGCATGGCAGACATGATATTCGCTTCGTCGTCATTGGTGACTGCCAGAAAAACATCCACCTGGTCGATATTTTCTTCTTGCAGTAACTCTGGATCTGAAGCATCACCGGCATAGACAACCGTATTTTCCAGCGCGCTGGATAAAAATTCAGCTCGTTCTTTGCTGCGCTCAATCAATTTGACACTGTGGGTCTTTTCCAGTGCTTTTGCCAGACCAAACCCAACGTTACCGCCACCGGCTATCATGATGCGCCGGTAGCTCGATTCTAGTTTTTGCAGTTCACTCATCACCGCGCGAATATGTTTGGTCGCGGCGACAAAAAAAACTTCATCATCGGCTTCGATAATTGTCGTACCGATAGGTTTGATGGCGTGCCCACGGCGGTAGATTGCGGCTACCCGGGCATCAATATGTGGCATATGTTCGCGCAACGTGGATAGCGCATGACCAACCAACAGACCACCATAATAGGCTTTAACCGCGACCAAGCTAACGAGCCCTTTCGCAAATTCAACAACCTGCAATGCGCCGGGGTAATCGATCAAGCGGCGGATGTAATCGGTCACCAGCGTTTCGGGCGCAATAAAGTGATCAACCGGCATATCATCTTTATTAAACAATTGATCACGATATTTGATGTATTGATTGGTGCGGATCCGGGCAACTTTGGTCGGCGTATTAAAAATACTATAGGCGACCTGACATGCCACAATATTGACTTCGTCACTATTGGTGACGGCAATAATCATATCTGCATCTTCGGCGCCGGCCTTTTTCAGAATGTCCGGGTGTGCACTGTGACCGTGCACGACCTGCAAATCAAACTTGTCTTGTAGCGCTCGCAATTTGTCCGCGTTGATATCAACTACAGTAATGTCGTTTTCTTCGCCGACTAGATTTTCAGCTAAAGTCGCACCGACTTGACCAGCACCTAAGATTATGATTTTCATCAATTTGCCTTTTTCTGCAGCTTGGCATAGAAGAAACCATCTGCGCTTTGTTCACCAGGCAAAATTTGCCACTGACAGTCGCTCCTGTCCAAACCCAATACCACCGGGACCGCATCCGGGTGATGAGCTAAAAACTGGTCGATTTGCTGCTGGTTTTCCTGAGGTAATACGCTGCAGGTGGCATAAAGTAAGGTGCCACCCGGCTTAAGCAAGGGCCAGATCTGAATGAGAATTTGCTGTTGCAGGGTGGCGAGGGCTGCGATATCGGCCGACTTTCGCAGCCAGCGGATATCCGGATGCCGTCGGATGACTCCTGTCGCAGAGCAAGGTACATCGAGTAAGATCCGATCGTACTTTTCGCCGTCCCACCACTGTCTTGGCGAGGCCGCATCGCCAGCTTTGACTTCGGCCTGATGACCCAGTCGTAATAAATTTTCACGAACTCTGACTAAGCGCAGAGGGTCTTTATCTAAAGCCAGTACCGCAGCTGTTGGCGCTAACTCCAGTATATGGCCGGTTTTTCCACCCGGTGCGCAGCACGCATCCAGGATTCGATCTGTCGGTTCTGGCTGTAAAAACAGCGCGGCATATTGTGCAGCGATATCCTGCACCGCAAACCAGCCTTCGGCATAGCCGGGCAGAACTGTGACATCAATAGCGTGTTCCAGTAAGATAGCCTGCGGCAGCTGAGGTTGTGGCTGGCTAAACGTCAGCCCGGCCTCGGACAATGCCAGACAGAACTGCTCGACAGTACAACGCTGAATATTCACGCGTAGCCACAGCGGCGCTTTTTGTTGATTCGCATCAATCACGGTTTGCCATTGCTGCGGATAGGCGGCTTGTAAGGATTGTACCAGCCAGGACGGATGGTTGGTTTGCACTGAAAGTGGTGCCTGGCTGACATCAAATAACGAGGGCGTGCGCTGTACGGAGCGTAATACACCGTTGATCAGCTTGGTCATCGACTCGCCTTTTAACGCCCGGGCCGCTTCAACGGTTTCGCCAACGGCTGCGTGATCAGGGATCCGCAGAAACTTCAGTTGATAAATGCCGACATAAATTAAAAACTGCAGCGGGCGTAATTGCTTGACCAGCGGTTTAGTCATCAGTTGCTGGCAGACATAATCGAGTTGTGGTAAGTACCGCAACACGCCAAAACAAATTTCCTGCAGTAACGCTTTGTCAGCCGGTAACGGAAATTGACTTTGTGCCTTGGGTAACACCTCAGATAAGGATTTCCCCTGATCGACCACTTGATAACAGCAAGTGGCTGCAACAGCCCGCAAATTGACGATCATGATGCAGCCCCGACAATACTACCAACCGGAAACCAGTCTGCCCGCCCATTTAAAAAATCGGCGACGGCCATTGCCTTTTTGCCCGGCGGTTGTAGTTGTTGCAGGATCAACACGCCGTCAGCAGTTGCGATAGCGATGCCTTGTTTGTCTGCCTTCAGGACTGTGCCCACTGCGGCGCTGCTAGGGATGGCCTCGGCCCGGGCTTGCCAGATCTTCAGTTGTTGTGTGCCCATCTGCAGATAACTAACTGGCCATGGATTAAAAGCGCGGACTTCGCGTTCCAGTGCCAACGCGGGTTTATTAAAATCGAGTAACGCTTCTTCTTTACTCAGTTTTTCCGCATAGTTTGCTAAGAGGTCATCTTGTGCTTTGGCATGCTGCTGCAGAGACGGCAAATCAGTTAATGCCTGCAATAAAGCTTTGGGACCAATCGCTGCGAGCTTGTCATATAGGCTGGCTGAAGTGTCACTGGGCTCGATTGCTAAGCTGATTTTGCTGAGCATCGCGCCAGTGTCCAGGCCTTCATCCATCTGCATGATGGTGACTCCGGTTTCCGAGTCTCCTGCCCATAACGCTCGCTGAATCGGCGCTGCACCACGCCATCGTGGCAGTAACGAGCCATGCACATTGATGCATCCCAGTTTCGGAGTTTGTAACACGACGGCGGGTAAAATTAAGCCATAGGCGACGACGACCATCAGATCAGCATTCAGCTGCGCCAGCTCATCCTGGGCTTTGGACTTTTTCAATGACTTAGGCTGGTACACCGGAATTTGATGCGCTACTGCCAATTGTTTGACCGGACTCGCCTGCAACTGTTGGCCGCGACCCGCAGGGCGGTCAGGTTGGCTATAAACTGCGATCACCTGGTGCCCGGAATCAAGGAGAGCCTGCAAATGGCGGGCAGCAAAATCCGGCGTGCCGGCGAAAATAATACGTAATGGAGTCACTGCAAATCCTGTGGTGGCTTAACGTGCCGCGTTGCGGGCTTCTTTTTCGAGTTTCTTTTTAATCCGATCACGTTTGAGCGGTGAAAGGTAATCGATAAAAAGCTTACCAACCAAATGATCAAGTTCATGCTGCAAACAAATTGCCAGTAAACCGTCGGCTTTTAGTTCAAACCATTCGCCTTCGGTATTTTGTGCTTTTACCGTGACCTCGGCAGCGCGCTCGACATTGGCGTAGCTTTGCGGTACCGATAAGCAACCTTCTTCATAAGTTGTATCACCGCTTTTGCTGACGATTTCAGGATTGATAAAAACGAGTGGCTGGTCGCGACTTTCTGATACGTCGATAACGACAACCCGCTGATGAACATTGACTTGTGTCGCGGCCAGACCTATACCATTTTCATCATACATGGTGTCGAGCATATCAGCGACCAGCTGACGGGTCTGGGCGGTAATTTCAGCGACCGGTTTGGCCGTGGTACGAAGGCGATCATCGGGATAATGTAATACGGTTAAGACTGTCATGGGACCTACAAAATTATGCGTTGTTTAACTATCTATGATATGGTCTAATTTTAGCCATTAATCAGCTGTATTAACAGCTTAGTCTGCATTAATTACCACAAGTTCGGGCTCAAGGAAGCTGGCATGCTCAAAATAATAACGACTTCAATCGCCGCTCTGCTGCTTTGTTATACAGGTTTTGTAACCGCGCAGGAATTAACTCTCAAACCAGATGCTCCAAAAAATTACACGGTGAAGCAAGGTGACACTTTGTGGGACATTTCCGGCATGTATCTGGCCCAACCTTGGTTATGGCCACAATTATGGAAACTGAATCCACAAGTCGATAATCCACATCTGATTTATCCGGGCGATGTGTTGAGCCTTAGCTTTGATGCAAATGGCAATCCGGTGCTGGCGATCAATGATGATAAAGCCGTTATTACGGTGTCGCCAGACACTGACGCTGCAGTTTCGGAAGCTGAGGTTGTGGCAGTATCCGGCTCTTCCGGGATTAAAAAGTTAACACCTCAAATACGTAAAACCGTTAAATCGACCCAAGCCGTGACCACGCTGCCATTAAAGATGATTCGGCCTTTTTTAACCTTTGAACAAGCGTTAACCGATGCCGAGATTGCGGCATTACCTTACGTCCTGGGTGCTAATGAAGAGTGGAAGAATACCGTCGCAGAGCAAATTTTGTATGTGAAAGGTGAATTAGAACTGGGTTCTAGTTATGGTATTTATCGCAAAGGCAAAGCTTATATCGATCCGGTTACTGCAGAACTGTTGGGCTATGAAACTATTTTGGTCGCAACCGCCAAAGTGTTTCGTCCGGGCAGTGCAGAGAGTAAGACACCGTCTTCAATTCAGGTTATCGATGTAAAGCAAGAAATCAAACAAGGAGATAGATTGATCCCTGCTTCTGATGGTCAATCACTGCCAGCTTTTTTTGTGATGAGCAAACCGGAAAAGGTGATTGAAGGGGTGATCATCGATACCACGTCTGATTTACGAGAATTTTCGAAATGGGACATTGTGGTGTTAAATCGAGGACAGATTGAAGATGTGAAAGCCGGCCATATGTTTTCTATTTACCGAAAATCGCCATCCGTTGTGGATACGAAGCGCGGACCTGTCTATATGAGCGATGCCAGCAAGTATGAAAAAATGACGGGTGGGATTGAAGGTGAAGTGCTCGAGATGCCGAGGGAGAAAATTGGTCAGCTGATGGTATTTAAAGTATCAGATCGGGTCAGCTTTGCGATCGTCACTTCGACAACCCGCCCCATCAGGGTTGGTGATTTAATCGGAGAAATTTAATTTTTTGACTATATGACAATGTCATAAGGGGGCGATCATGGATGATCTCCACGACTGGCTGGCACTTGCGTCGGTACCCGGCCTGGATTTGCGGCGTTATCAACGGATTGTCCAGTCGATACCGCTACAACAGTTCTTTTCTCTCTCCCAGCCTGAACTTCAACAGTTTGGCCTGACTGAATATCAAAGCCAATTGTTGGTTGCGCCCAACCACCGCTTAGTTGACTCCGCGGTGCGTTGGCTGCAAAGTTCGCCAAACCGGCATTTTGTCCGGTGCATTGATAGTGCTTACCCGGCATTACTCCGGCAAATCAAGCAACCTCCATTAGCATTGTTTGTTGAAGGCGATTTATCATCCATCTCGCTCCCGCAATTGGCGATTGTAGGCAGTCGTCAACCAACCGCGACTGGCAAACAAATTGCTTTTCAATTTGCGGCTGATTTGAGCCAGCAAGGGGTGACGATCACCAGTGGCCTGGCTCGCGGTATCGATGGGGCGGCTCATCAAGGTGCACTTTCAGTGGCTGGTCGGACTGTGGCTGTTTTAGGTCATGGTCTTTCCCATATTTATCCTAAACAGCATCGGACTTTAACTGAACAAATCGCCGCTACCGGCGCTCTGGTCTCCGAGTTTTTGCCCGATATAGAGCCAAAGCCGCTGTTTTTCCCACTGCGCAATCGCATTGTGGTCGGGTTAAGTCTCGGTACTTTAGTGGTAGAAGCCGCAGAAAAAAGTGGTTCACTGATTAGCGCTAATTATGCAGCCGAATATAATCGGGAGGTGTTTGCTGTGCCGGGGTCAATCTATAACCCATTAGCGGCAGGATGCCATCAGCTGATTCAACAAGGCGCTAAATTAACCCGCTCGGTCGCCGATATTATGGAAGAATTGCCGGTTTTTACGGCGACTGGTCTGAATAAATCCGTGCAACGTAAAAATAATTGTCAGCAAGACTTGTTCGAACCGAGCTTGTTGGCTAACGTAGGTGATGAGGCCACTGCAGTCGATGTGATCGCTGCGCGAGCACAGATGTCCGTGGCTGAAGTAACCATTGCCCTACTTCAACTGGAACTCTCCGGTGAAGTAGCAGTAGTACCTGGTGGCTACATTCGAGTGAGGAGGGCCTGATTATGTTTGATATCCTCGTCTATCTGTTCGAAAACTATATTCATAACGAATCAGAAATCTATGTGAATCAGGCCGATTTGACCCGCGAGCTGGTCAAAGCTGGTTTTCATGATGATGATATTTTCAAGGCTCTGCGTTGGCTAGAAAACCTATCCAAGCTGCAGGAAAGTCATGTTAAACCTTACCTTACCAAAACCAATTCAACTGCAGTACGCGTGTATACTGTAGATGAGCAACAAAAGCTGGATGCGGAATGCCGCGGATTCCTGCTGTTTTTAGAACAAATCAACGTGTTGGATCTACCAACACGTGAAATGGTGTTAGACCGAGTGATGGATTTAGATAGTAAAGAAGTCAGTCTGGAAGACTTAAAATGGGTGGTATTGATGGTGCTGTTTAATGCGCCGGGTCATGAAACTGCCTATGCCCAAATGGAAGACTTAATTTTTGAAGAACCAACCGGGCCGCTGCATTAAGCGGCCTTTTTTTAAATACATTGTTGATGCTTTGCAATTGTTGTCGTAACTTGCTGCGCCGTTTAATGAGCTTGTGTGCGATAATCCACCTAGTCCTGATTTTGACGCAGCGTTATGTCTGAAACTCCGTTATTTGCCATTCCCGAGCACAAACAAATTTGCCCTTTATGCCAGCATGAGCTGGTGATGAAGTCGGGTAAACATGGACCATTTTTAGGCTGCAGCCACTATCCGGATTGCCACTATATTCAGAGTTTACATCCACATGACAGCACGGTCGTGAAACAGTTAGACGATACGCCTTGCCCAAGTTGTGGTTCGCCGCTGGCTGTTAAAAATGGCCGATACGGTATGTTTATTGGCTGCAGTAATTTCCCGGCTTGTCATTTTATTGTGCATGAAGAGGCGCCGGAAGTCGCGGATGTCAGCTGTCCTTTATGTCGCAAAGGTAAATTACTGGAACGCACCAATAAATATGGCAAAACCTTTTATGGCTGTGATCAGTACCCAACGTGTGATTTTGTGCTGAATCTCAAACCAGTCCCCGGCAGTTGCCGGCATTGCGGTTTTGGGCTGCTCGCTGAAAAACCGTCAGCGCATGGGACGAAGCTGATTTGCGCCAGTAAAAAATGTCAGCTGCCACAAGCAGACTAGATGACGTTGACCCACTATAAAGAAAAAGGCCCTTCGCGGGCCTTTTTCGTTCGGCTTAGATATTAACCCGCACTGCGTTTAAGTTTTGCTGCAACTTCAGCCACTTCGGGAAAACTTGCTTCCGGTAAACGCTGACATAACGCAACAAAACGCTCGGCAAGCTCAGCAACTGTAGCGCCGCTGATATTGATATGCCCCATTTTGCGGCCCGCTCTTTTGCCCTTGCCATACCAATGCAAATGGCAAGATGGGAGTGCCAGTACTGCTGGGTCGACATAGTCTTCACCCAGAATATTCACCATGACTGTCGGTCGCACTAATGCTGTGCTACCCAATGGCAGATCACAAACGGCGCGCAAATGATTTTCAAACTGACAGGTGTCACTGCCTTGCTGGGTCCAGTGGCCAGAGTTGTGGACACGAGGTGCGATTTCGTTGACCAGTAACTGATCGCCAACCTGGAAAAATTCCAGCGCCAATACACCAACGTAATCAAGCTGCGCAGCGACCGCATCAAACATTTGTTTTGCCTGCTGCTGCAGTTGTTGCTGCCCTGGCAGTGCAAGAGAGACCGCTAACACGCCGTTGACATGATGATTTTCGGTCAGGGGATAGACTACCGTGTCTCCCTTGCTATTGCGGGCACCGACTAAACTCACTTCGCGGTCAAAACGAATAAACTGCTCTGCGACAATCGCTTGCGGTAGTGCATGATCGGCGCCAGCCATAAAGCTTTCGATATCAGCCCAAATCGCCGCTGCATCTTCCACTTGCTTTAACCGCCACTGACCTTTGCCATCGTAGCCAGCTAAAGCACTTTTCAGTACCAGAGGTAACCCCAAAGCTGCAATAGCTGCATGAAACTCAGCTTCAGTACTGACAATTCGGTAACCGGCATTGCTCACGCCGGCCGCATCAAGCAATTGTTTTTCCTGGCGACGATCGCCACCCGCTTTAATCGCGGTACTGTTTGGCAAAAACTTACCGCTGGCTTGGCAAATCTGTTGTACCGGGTAGGGAATATGCTCAAATTCCGAAGTGACCACATCGGCTTCTTCAACCGCTTCTGCCAGTGTCATTAGGAGTTTTTGCTGTGTTACCGGATGTACGATGGTGTCGGTGTTGACGTCGTACGCCAGCACTTGAAGATCCAGAGGAGCGCCTGCCAGTGCCATCATTCGCGCCAGCTGTCCGGCGCCCATCACCAGAACTTTTCTCATGATGCGTCCTGTGCTGGATTTGGCTGGCTTAACACCGAATCGGTTTGTTCCTTACGGAACTGATCAATCTTCGTCATTAAAGCGGCATCTGATGTGGCCAGAATTTGGGCTGCCAGTAAACCGGCATTGGCCGCGCCTGCATCACCAATTGCCAAAGTTCCCACAGCGACGCCTTTCGGCATTTGGACAATCGACAATAAAGAATCCAAGCCTTTTAAGGCTTTGGATTGTACCGGTACACCGAGAACCGGCAAGCTGGTGAAGGCGGCGGCCATACCGGGTAAATGCGCGGCGCCCCCAGCACCGGCGATAATCACTTTTAAACCCCGGCTGGCTGCATTTGTGGCATATTCGGCTAACAACTGCGGTGTTCTGTGAGCGGAAACAACAGTGGTCTCATAAGCAATACCAAACTTATCTAACATATCTGCTGCATTTTTCATGGTGGGCCAATCAGATTTTGAACCCATAATGATACCGACTTTCATTGCTGTTTCCTCAAAACGGCCAGCTACTGGCATAATAGGCGGCTATTATAGCCATCTGGCCGTGGTCAGGAAAATATTTGTGCAGCTCAGCATGTTCAAACAGAGTGGATTTATGACCAGTCAGATAGAATTAGATATAGCTATCAAAGCTTTAACTGAAGGTAAGATCATTGCTTATCCGACAGAAGCCGTTTATGGCGTCGGCTGTGATCCGGATAATCTATTGGCGATTGAATCATTGCTCAGAGCAAAACAGCGGGCAAAAACTAAAGGATTGATTTTGGTCGCAGCCGAATTCTCACAGTTGGTTCCCTATATTGACCTGGCGTCAATTACTCCAGCACAACAACAGCGGATGTTGGCTGGCTGGCCGGGCCCTGTGACCTGGGTTGTGCCAGCGCGCCCTGGGCTAACAGATTGGTTGACCGGTCAGTTTTCCACCATCGCTGTTCGTGTAAGTGACCATCCGTTAGTACAGCGGCTCTGCCGGGCTTATGGCAAACCTATCACTTCAACCAGCGCCAATTTAAGTGGTCAACCCGCGTGCCGTCATGCGGCGGATGTGAAAATTCAGCTGGGAGATCAGGTATCTGTGATTTTGGACGCTCCTACCGGTGGCCGGCTAAATCCCTCAGAAATCAGGGATATCATGACTGGACATATTATCAGGGCAGGCTAAATCCAAGCCGCTACAGGGCGTTGGTTAAAATTCAGCGTATTTAGCAGGAGTCAATCATGCAACAAGTAGACAAAGCTAGGGTGAAAGCATTTTTGCTTGAACTGCAGGATCAAATTTGTACGGCATTAACTGCTGCGGATGGTAAGGCGCAGTTTGTCGAAGACAGCTGGCAGCGTGCTGAGGGTGGTGGCGGACGCAGCCGAGTCCTCACGCATGGAGCTGTGTTTGAACAAGCGGGGGTGAATTTTTCGCATGTTTTTGGCGATAAGATGCCAGGGTCTGCCACCGCTCATCGACCTGAATTGGCGGGCCGCGGCTTTGAAGCCATGGGCGTGTCTCTGGTCATCCATCCGAACAATCCGCATGTGCCGACCAGTCACGCCAACGTGCGCTTTTTTATCGCTGAAAAAGAAGGCGAGCCACCGGTGTGGTGGTTTGGTGGCGGTTTCGATCTGACACCGTTTTACCCGGTGGAAGCCGATGTCGTGCATTGGCATCAAATTGCAAAAGGGTGTTGTGAACCTTTTGGCAGCGATGTTTATCCTAAATATAAACAGTGGTGTGATGAATATTTCTATTTAAAACACCGGCAAGAGACTCGCGGCGTCGGTGGTTTATTTTTTGACGATCTGAATGAATGGGGATTTGACGCTAGTTTTGCCTTTATGTGTAGTGTCGGCGAAGCCTTTACCAAAGCCTATTTGCCGATTGTCGAAGCCCGTAAAAATACCGCATTCGGTGACCATGAGCGGCAATTCCAGCTATATCGCCGAGGCCGTTATGTGGAATTTAATCTGGTATTTGACCGCGGCACCTTGTTTGGTCTGCAAAGTGGCGGTCGTACCGAATCGATTCTCATGTCGATGCCACCCCTGGTGCGTTGGGAATATGGTTACCAGCCTAGCGCAGACTCGCCGGAAGCAAAATTATATCAACGTTATTTAAAACCGCAGGATTGGCTGGGCCTGAACTAATCAATCTAATGACCAAGGTCAAATTCCGTTGCGGTAAAAAGGAAACTAAATGAAAACTATCCATGTGTTGTTGTTATGCGGTGGAGGCAGTGCCGAGCACGACGTATCTCTTCGCAGCGCGAACTTCTTGCAGCAACAACTATCCGTATTGCCAGGAGTGTCCGTAACCCAGATTGAGATACGACCTGATCGCTGGCTTACCGCTGATCATCAAGTGTGTGTTCTTGGATTGGATCGACAGTTGCTGATCGACGGCACAACACAAAAGGTCGATTTTGTGGTGCCTTGTATCCATGGCTATCCGGGAGAAACCGGCGATTTACAGTCGATGTTGGAGTTAGCTGGTTTACCTTATTTAGGTTGTGGGCCGGAAGCCAGTACCCTGTGTTTTAATAAAATCAGCACCAAACTGTGGTTGACTGCCATTGGAATCCCAAATACACCTTATCTTTTTTTAAGCGATGCGTCCGAAGCTAGTCTACAGCAAGCAAAACAAGGGCTGACCCAGTGGGGCAAAGTGTTTGTCAAAGCTGCCAGTCAAGGATCTTCTGTGGGTTGTTATGCGGCAACCACAGAAGCGGAATTAGTTGCAGCGGTGCACGATGCTTTTGGTTATTCAGAACAGGTATTGATTGAAAAAGCGTTAAAACCAAGGGAGCTGGAAATCGCAGTTTACCAATACGGCGATGAGTTGGTTGCCACCCGTCCTGGTGAAATTTGTGTGCCACAGGATAAATTTTACACCTTTGAAGAAAAATATAGCCAGGATAGTCATACTACGACCAGTTTAGAACCCGCGGGTCTGACCGAAGCACAGATTGAAACGATGCAACAATTGGCATTAAAAGCGTTTCGGCAACTAAAGTTACGGCATTTATCCAGAGTCGATTTTTTCCTGACCGAGCAGGGCGAAGTATTGCTTAATGAGATCAATACGTTTCCCGGCATGACTTCAATATCGATGTTCCCGAAAATGCTGGAACATCATGGTCATCAGTTTGGTGTGTTTTTACAGCAAATACTGCAGCGGGCCTTGCCCGCGGAGTGATGAGCGGTTTGGAGTGGTGTTGCCAGGGCAGGCTTAGTCCTGGCAATTTATCATATGGCTGGCCAACTGGCCCAGCGCTTCACTTAAACCCGCCCGCAGCATAGCATCGCTGACGACTTCATGTAGTGCGGAATCCATACAAAACATCCATTGATCACGCAATTTGGGGCTGACAGTAAAAGGCAAATGACGTGCTCTTAAACGCGGATGACCATATTTTTCTTCAAATATACCGGGACCGCCCAGCCAGCCGGATAAAAACTCAAAGAACTTTTGGCGGATCAGATCCAGTGGCAGTGGATGAATGGCATAAAGCTCGGCCGCTTCCGGTGCAGTTTCCATAATGTCGTAAAAACGGTTGGCGAGGCGTCTGGTGGCCGCTTCACCGCCAATCAATTCATATGGCGTGACTTGTGGTGTTGGATGGCGCTTGCTATCGTCGGCGTTAAACATCTTTTTCAGCAACTTTATCATGGTGGTAGGTGTGGACCGTTACGCTGTATTTGGAAATCCAATCGGGCATTCAAAATCGCCCTTGATCCATCGTTGGTTTGCCGAACAAACCGGTCAGGACCTGCAGTATGAAGCCATTCTAGCACCGGTCGATGGTTTTGCCGACTGCTGGCAGGATTTTGTCCAAGCAGGCGGCAAAGGCGCAAATGTGACTGTGCCTTTTAAAGAAGTCGCATTTGCGCTAGCGCAGGTACTCAGCGAACGTGCGAAGCAAGCTGGCGCTGTCAATACACTCTATATAAGTAGTAATGGGCAACTTTGTGGTGATAACACCGATGGACAGGGTTTAATCGCAGATTTGGAGCGGCTCGGAGTCGCTATTGCAGGTGCTCGTGTACTTCTTCTTGGTGCCGGCGGTGCAAGCCGTGGTGTTGTGGGTCCGTTACTTGAAGCGGGTGCTGCGCAAGTGCATATCGCGAATCGTACAGCAGACAAAGCCACCACTGTTGCCGGATTGTTCAATGGTCAGGTGACTGCTTCAGGATTTAACGATATCCCGAGGCTGAACTGGCAAATAGTGATTAATGCTACATCGTCTGGATTGAGCCAACAAAGGCCAGATATAGATGCAAGCCATCTGCAGTCGTGCCGACTGGCTTATGACATGATGTATGGCAAAGAGCCGACCGCTTTTTTAAACTGGAGCCAACAGCATGGGGTTCCTATTTGTGCGGATGGCATTGGTATGCTGGTTGCTCAAGCAGCGGAGAGTTTTCAGCTATGGCGTGGGGTTAAACCTGAGTTGGCGCCAGTCCTTGAAAAAATTACAGCTTTGGTACGCAGATGAATCAACAGCTGATCTTCAACAATGACTTTGGCCTAACCGAAGATAAGAGCGCAGTCTGTTGTAGTGTTTTACAGTCTGGCCTTCGCATCGAGGTGATGATCAAAATGCCGGATGGCTGGGAGCCGCTAGCATGGTTAACTCAGATTAAAGAGGATGGTTTTTTCTGGGAAGAACAAATAGAGGAAGCGTTAGCTGCCGACCAACTTGATGGTAATGGGATACTATATATAGATGGCGCAGCTTGAATCTGCGCCTGCATATTTTTAAAGATTAGCCCTCTGCTAAATATTCATCTTTCAAGAGCACATAGTTTTCAGCGGACAAGGTCAGAAATGTGCGCTCTGCATCAGTAAGTGGTCGCGCCTGTTTTACCGGACTTCCTACATATAAATAGCCAGAGGCTAAAGTCTTGCCCGGCGGCACCAAGCTACCAGCACCAATAATCACATCATCTTCAACAACAGCATCGTCCATCACGATGGCGCCCATACCCACCAGAATACGATTACCAAGGATGCAGCCATGGAGCATACATTTATGGCCAACTGTGACATCTTCACCGATGAGCAGCGGTGAGCCCGCTGCGTTTTTAGTGCTTGGTCTTGAAACATGTAAGATGGTTCCATCCTGAATATTGGTTCTTGCGCCAATGCGGATAATATTTACATCACCTCGTGCCGCAACCAGCGGCCAGATACTGACATCTGTCGCCAATTGAATATCACCCACTAAAACTGCGCTGTCATCAACATAAACACCTTGTGCAAGGGTGGGTTTAATTCCTCTATAACTACGAATGGCCATACGGATCTCCTCTGCTGTGCGGGAAGTATGCGACAATTGTTGGGAAAAAGCACGGTTCGCACGAAAAACAAGCTGTTGCACTCAAAAATGCAAGTTTTCTTAAAATTACGCTTGTCAGGCCGCGGAAAGTCTCTATAATGCGCCCTATGCCGACGGGGCGGTGCGAAAGCAGCGAACTGAGTGAGTTTGAAGAAAGTGAAAATAGTCGATAAAAAGACGCTTGACACGAACTGAAAACTGACTAAAATGGCCGCCTCGCAGCGACGAGGGGTTGAGAAGCCCGAAAGTCGATGTAAGGTGAAAGCAAGTCAGGTTGAGCAGCAGAGCTCATTAAATAGTGAATTCTGCTGCTTGACTTAAATTCTGGGAAGTGTAACATACGCCTCCCGCTTCGAAGTCGAAGCACGCTCTTTAACAATAAGCAATCAATCA